>Ga0129307_1000254_pt1 | contig 92421 bp, 74 predicted proteins | sample P1105metagenome_FD_94437 | JGI IMG/M metagenome (GOLD analysis project Ga0129307, IMG submission 94437) | Capybara group fecal microbial communities from Wisconsin, USA - P1105 metagenome | ecosystem: Host-associated > Mammals > Digestive system > Large intestine > Fecal | place: USA: Wisconsin...
GAAGTGCGGAGTTGCGGACGATGCATCCGGTTTGTTCTCAAAATTGATTTATAACCATAACGTTACTAAAAACAAGCGAGATTACCAACGTCTATTACCTTTTCCTTATCCCGAACTGACGTTGATTTAGGATTCACAGCGTCTACAAACAGGCATTGCGAATGCTTTTGCAAGAAGTCGTTAAGGATGGAGCATATGTCTTTAATCAAGAGACCTTAAGGATTGCCGTACCCTGTCGAGAAGATGTTCTGAACGAGGTGTTTCTCCGACACCGAGGAGCAGTGTCTTACTCGGTCTCCAAGAAACGACCGTGCCGTAGTCTTGAGCTGTTTGTAAAAAGAAAAAAATCGCAAGATATTTGGCAATGTCGGCGGACGCCGGTAATTTGGAAGGAATAAAATTTAGATGATTCCACTTTCTATAAAAACTTAACTTTAGCACCTATAGAAAGCCCTATGATATCTGTAAGCCTGACATATTTCTCTGTGACGTATGAGCGTAGATACAGGTCGCAAGTGCTCACCTCATAAAACAAGAATATACTATTCCTGCTTCTTCGCCGGTACTGAGGAATCTTCCACATGAACTGCTGCCCAACAAACACATTGATCCGTATCTTTGTAGATAGAAAATGATAATAGCTCTGCGGGTATCTGTCAGGCTGACGTCCCCAAAACTGTTTTCCAAATACAGTATTTAAATATATGCCCGCGGTCAAGGGATCGAAATATACATCCTTGTATGCTTTGATCTGCCAAGGGCGAAATGTCTGCTTGAGAGTCATTGTCATCTTAGCACTTTTAGCATCGTGTTTGGGGATCAATCCTAAAAGGAGATGCGTTTCCCACTGCTCACGCTTACCATAATCCCAACCAAGGCCAAGGGAAAACGAACCCATATTGCCTGCCACTTGTAGGATAGACTGCGAAGGAATGAGTTGCGACCACCTCAAATATCGCTTAATGACCATATGGTCATAGGCAGACAGCGTGGTATCACGATTGATAGAGTCTTTGATTTGACGGAACACCTCCTGATACCTGCTTTGTGCATACCCCTGCAACGAACAAGCCAACAAAAAACTAATAATCAACAACTTCATAGTGGTAGTCATTTGGGGTGATGGTAAATATCATATACTTTCGCTTCCCTATACTGGGTACACCATAATAGATAAGCCCATCATGGAAGATATCCTCTATCTGCAAGGTATGATCATGTCCGTTGATGCAAAACATAGGCTTTAAAAAGGTCTGCAAATAATATTCAAACGGTTCTGCAATATTGTTATTGAACTGGTCGCTATAAGGGCGCGAATGCATAAGCACAATAGTACGGTCGAACTTAAGCGTATCTTCTTCCGACTGCTGACGGATGTAGTTAAGATCGGGCACAGATGCCACATAGTCATATTCCGTAGCATTTGTATCCAGAAAAACGAACTTAACACGAGCCGCTATCATACGGAAGTTGTGAGAACCATATTTCTTAGCATAATATTCTTCGCCGGTTCCAAGATAATCGTGGTTACCAATCATAGCGATATAGGGCAATTGCAGGCGGCTCAGTATCTTGTCGTTCCATTCAAACTCGGCGGTGGTGCCGGTATCGGTCAGGTCGCCACAGTGGATCACAAAATCAAGATTGCCTCTCTTTCGATTGATGTCATTTACCGCATCTTCCATATCCGAATACCACTGGTGAGAATCGCTGATACATGCAAACCGTATGGTTTCTTTGCCAAACGCCAGTTGTTCTATCTTACTGATATTTATAGCATTTATTCCTTTCTGCCCTTTCACATCCACGTCATAAGGATGAATGTCGAATGCTCCGCAACCGGACAGACCAACGCATAGGAGCAAAATGGCAATTTTACAATTTATCGTTTTTTTATGTTTCATATCTTCAATGTGACGAATATTTCTCCAGCGCAAATTTACACATTAATAACCAAAAAAAGGAGACTTCCCCACCCGCAAACGCCTAAAAAAGACTATCTTTGCGCCCATATTACCAAAGAATAGTTTTATTGAGATATTACGAGAACAGGTATGAAACATTTTTCCTCCATTCTCCTCCGCTTCGTCTTCGTCGTTCTTCTCCTGCCCGTTGCCACCCTGCAAGCAACAACGACCGAGAACAATGCCCCCGAAGATTCCACCCGCATCAGCCTGCTGACATGTGCCGCCGGCGGAGAGATATATTACCTCTTCGGTCATACTGCTATCCGCTATGAGAACTTCACACGGGGCGTGGACGTCGTGTTCAATTACGGGGTGTTTGATTTCAATACTCCCAATTTCACCTTTCGTTTTGCCTTGGGAGATACGTATTATCAATTAGGAGTGACGGAATATCGGTATTTTGCCAACGAGTACACCGCTTTAGGACGTGACGTATGGCAACAGACGCTGAACCTGACATACGGTGAAAAAGAGCACCTCTTCCGACGGCTTCAGGAGAATTACAAACCGGAAAACCGCATGTATCTCTACAATTTCTTTTACGACAACTGCGCCACCCGTCCACGCGACCAAATAGAGCATGCCATAGACGGCACTTTGCGGTATGCCGAAAACATGACCGACAGCAACACCGGAATCAGCTTCCGCGATTTGCTGCATAAATACAGCGAAGGACATCCGTGGGCACGTTTCGGCATGGACTTGTGCATGGGCAGCAAGGCCGATAAACCTATCAGCAGAAGAGAAATGATGTTCGTCCCTTTCTATCTGCAAGAGCACATCAGCAAAGCGCAGATCACGGACCGGCAAGGACGAACACGACCGTTGGTGGCATCGGAAAAGAAAATCGTGCTGACAGGAAAAACTCCTGCCGATTTCCGCACCGGGGGCATCACGCCCATGCAGTCTGCCTTGCTGCTGCTGACGGTGATGACAGGCATCACCCTATGGGGAGTAAGCAGGCGGAAATCCTTGTGGGGGATAGACCTTATACTCTTCGCGGCAGCAGGTACGGCGGGCTGTATATTGGCTTTTCTGGCTCTCTTCTCGCAACATCCGGCAGTAAGCCCCAACTACCTGCTGTTCGTGTTTCATCCGCTGCACTTGCTCTGTCTTCCCTCTATGCTGATTCGGGTAAAAAGAAAGAAGGCAAGCCGCTATATGCGGGCTAATTTCATTGTTTTAACTCTTTTTATAGCCCTTTGGGTAATAATTCCTCAAGAATTCCCGCTGACAGTATTACCTTTGGCACTGTGTTTGCTAATACGCTCAGGAAGCAACCTCTTTTTGACATATAAAAAGAAATGAAAAAAGGACTGATAACCTCCATACTTGCGCTAACATTCGGTGGCCTGCAAGCCCAACCGCAGCCTGCCACCCCCAAACTGGTGGTGACGCTCACCGTTGACCAACTGCGCACGGACTATATGGAAGCTTTCTCGTCCTTATATGGGGAAAAAGGATTCAAACGCCTGCTACGCGAAGGCAAAGTGTTCCGTCAGGCAGAATTCGCTTTCAACGGAATTGATCGGGCATCGGCCATAGCCGCCATCTATACCGGTACAACGCCTTCCATGAACGGCATCATTGCCGAAAACTGGCTGGACGCCCATACGCTACGCCCCGTGAACTGCGTGGAAGATCCCGACTTCATGGGCAACTACACGGACGAAAGTACCTCCCCATCACGATTGCTGGCATCTACTATTGCCGACGAATTGAGAATAGCCACCCGGAACAAAGGACTGGTCTATGCCATAGCACCCTTCAGCGATGCCGCCATATTGGGAGCAGGCCATGCTGGGAACGGTGCTTTTTGGCTTAACAAAAACACGGGAAAATGGTGCAGTACGACCTATTACAGTGAGTTCCCGTGGTGGCTGAGCCTATACAACGAACGCAAATCGCCCGACTTCCGCATCAAGGACATGGTGTGGACGCCTGCACTTCCTTTTGCTTACTATACTTTCTTACCCGAATGGCGAGACGAGCCTTTTAAATATAAACCGGACAGCGAACGGAGCAATAAGTTCCGACGGCTGCTCACCACTCCCTTCATCAACGAGGAAGTGAACTTGCTGACCGAAGAACTGCTGAACAAAAGCACCGTGGGGCAAGACGAAGTACCCGACCTGCTTTCGCTGACCTACTACGCCGGAAACTACAATCGCCGAAGCGTGCAAGAGTGTGCCACGGAGATGCAGGATACCTACGTCCGGCTGGACAGAAGCATAGCTGCTTTGCTTGAGATCATCGACCACAAGGTGGGATTGCACAACGTGCTTTTCTGTATCACCTCTACGGGCTATGCCGATGCCGAAGACGCCGACCCGGGCATCTATCGCACACCGGGCGGAGAGTTCCACTTGAACCGATGCGCCACATTGCTGAACATGTTCCTCATGGCCACCTACGGCGAAGGCCAGTATGTGGAAGCTTATTACGACCGGCAAATCTACCTCAACCATAAATTGATAGAAAGTAAGCAACTGAACCTGGCAGAGATTCAGGAAAAGGCAGCTGAGTTTTTAGTACAGTTCAGCGGTGTAAACGAGGTATATTCGGCTCACCGCCTGCTGTTAGGCTCTTGGTCGCCACAGATAGAGCGCATCCGCAACGGCTTCCATCGCAAGCGTTCCGGCGACTTGACCATCGATGTACTGCCGGGTTGGACCGTGATGCAGGAAAACAACACCGATAATCGTGTGGTGCGCAAAGCCAATATCCCTGCCCCCCTTATCCTGCTGGGCAGTGGCATAAAAGCGGAAACCATCCGCATACCTGTCAGCATAGAACGCATCGCCCCCACCCTGGCCGGTATAATGCGCATTCGCGCTCCGAATGCAAGCACTGCTTCTCCCCTCGATTTCTAAAGCCTGTCTCGATAGAAGAATGGAAGGTCTCAGAAGAAGAACCTTTCGGATGTAAACAGCACGGATGACACAGATTTTCAAAAAACGATACTGCCTATCACTTGTGTCATCTGTACTTGATAAATCGAAATACAAAGCTTTCAGGACAACGTGGAATTTCTTTAAGAATGATCTTGGGAGGATTAAAATAATCTGTGCAAATCTGGGTAATCTATATAGAAATCAGTAACTTTGCACGCCTATTTAATTCAGTAATAATAATAAAAACAGATATATAATGGGATTCAATGAATTTTTAAGCTCGATTTTCGGCAATAAGTCCACACGCGACATGAAAGAAATACAGCCGTGGGTGGAGAAAATTAAAGCCACTTATCCGGAAGTAGCCAAGCTCGACAACGATGGTTTGCGCGCCAAGACTGAGGAACTGAAGGTCTACATCCTCGAATCGGCTACCGAACAGCGCACCAAAGTAGAAGAATTGAAAGCAAGCGTGGAAGACACCGAACTGGAAAAACGCGAAGACATCTTCAATCAGATTGACAAAATAGAAAAAGAAATATTGGACATTTACGAAAAGGCATTGGACGAAGTGCTTCCCACCGCTTTTGCCATCGTAAAGGAAACTGCCCGACGCTTCGCCGAAAATGAAGAAGTGACGGTGACGGCCACCGAATTTGACCGCCAACTGGCAGCCACCAAAGACTTCGTCCGCATAGAGAACGACAAGGCCATCTACCAAAACCACTGGATAGCCGGAGGCAATGACACCGTATGGAACATGGTGCACTATGACGTGCAATTGTTTGGTGGTGTGGTATTACACAAGGGAAAAATTGCCGAAATGGCAACGGGTGAAGGTAAAACACTGGTGGCTACCCTGCCGGTATTCCTCAATGCCCTGACAGGTAACGGTGTACACGTAGTGACTGTGAACGACTATCTGGCCAAACGTGACTCCGAGTGGATGGGACCGCTCTATATGTTCCACGGCTTGAGCGTGGACTGCATCGACAAGCACCAGCCCAACTCCGACGCCCGTCGAAAAGCTTATATGGCGGACATCACCTTCGGAACAAACAATGAATTCGGCTTCGACTACCTGCGCGATAACATGGCTATCAGCCCGAAAGACCTTGTACAACGTCAGCACAATTATGCCATCGTGGATGAGGTGGACTCGGTATTGATAGACGATGCCCGTACTCCGCTTATCATCTCCGGCCCCGTGCCCAAAGGTGACGACCAGCTTTTCGAGCAGCTCCGCCCGCAAGTGGAACGTTTGGTAGAGGCACAAAAGAGAATAGCCACCCAATATCTGGCCGATGCCAAACGGCTCATTGCCTCGGACGACAAGAAAGACCAGGAAGAGGGATTCCTCGCCTTATATCGCAGCCACAAGTGTCTGCCCAAGAACAAGCCTCTCATCAAGTTCCTGAGCGAACAGGGCATCAAGGCCGGCATGCTGAAGACCGAGGAAATCTACATGGAGCAGAACAACAAACGCATGCACGAAGTGACAGATCCGCTGTACTTCGTAATAGACGAGAAACTGAACAGCGTGGATCTGACGGACAAGGGCGTGGATCTTATCAGCGGAAATGCCGAAGACCCCACTTTCTTTGTATTGCCCGACATCACCGCCCAGCTCTCGGCCTTGGAAAATGAGACCGAACTGACGGACGAGCAACGTCTGGAGAAGAAGGATGCTCTAATGACGAACTATGCCGTGAAGAGCGAGCGCGTGCACACCATCAACCAGCTACTGAAGGCCTATACCATGTTCGAGAAAGACGACGAATACGTAGTCATCAACGGACAAGTGAAGATCGTGGACGAGCAGACCGGACGTATCATGGAAGGTCGCCGCTATTCCGACGGCTTGCATCAGGCCATCGAAGCCAAAGAGGGCGTGAAGGTGGAAGCAGCCACACAGACTTTCGCCACGATTACGTTGCAGAACTACTTCCGCATGTATCACAAACTATCCGGTATGACAGGTACCGCTGAAACAGAGGCCGGCGAGTTGTGGGACATCTATAAACTGGATGTGGTGGTTATCCCCACCAACCGTCCCATTGCCCGTAATGACATGAACGACCGCGTTTACAAGACGAAACGCGAGAAATACAAAGCCGTCATCGAGGAAATAGAAAAGATGGTAGCAGCCGGACGTCCGGTTCTGGTGGGTACTACATCAGTGGAGATATCCGAAATGCTGAGCAAGATGCTTGCCATGCGTAAGATAGAACATAGCGTATTGAACGCCAAGTTGCACCAAAAGGAAGCGGACATTGTGGCGAAAGCCGGTTTGAAGTGTGCGGTGACCATCGCCACGAATATGGCCGGCCGTGGTACGGATATCAAGCTGAGTCCCGAGGTGAAAGCTGCCGGTGGTCTTGCCATCATCGGTACGGAACGCCATGAAAGCCGTCGTGTAGACCGCCAGTTGCGCGGTCGTGCAGGTCGTCAGGGTGACCCCGGTTCCTCTGTTTTCTTCGTGTCACTGGAAGACGACCTGATGCGCCTCTTCTCTTCCGACCGTATTGCCGGCGTGATGGATAAGCTTGGTTTCAAAGAGGGCGAAATGATTGAGCACAGCATGATTTCCAAATCCATAGAACGTGCGCAGAAGAAAGTGGAAGAAAACAACTTCGGCATCCGTAAGCGACTGCTGGAATACGACGACGTGATGAACAAACAGCGTACGGTGGTCTACACCAAACGCCGCCACGCGCTGATGGGCGAACGCATCGGTATGGATATCGTAAACATGATTTGGGATCGTTGCGCCAACGCCGTAGAAGCCCCCGATTATGAAAACTGCAAGATGGATGTGCTCCAGACCCTTGCCATGGAGGTGCCTTTCACCGAAGAGGAATTCCGCAACGAGAAGAAAGAAAGTCTTGCAGACAGAACTTTCGAAGCTGCCATGGCACTCTTCAAGCGTAAAACCGAACGCATGGCACAGATTGCCCATCCGGTCATCAAGCAGGTGTACGAAACGCAAGGTCACATGTACGAAAACATCTTGATACCTATCACCGACGGCAAACGGATGTACAACATCTCCTGCAACTTGAAGAAAGCTTACGAAACCGAATGCAAGGAGGTAGTGAAGTCGTTCGAGAAATCAATCCTGTTGCACGTTATCGACGAAGCATGGAAAGAAAACCTGCGCGAACTGGATGATTTGAAGCACTCTGTACAGAATGCAAGCTACGAGCAGAAAGATCCGTTGTTGATTTATAAGCTGGAATCCGTAAACTTGTTTGATGCCATGGTTGACAAAATAAACAACCAGACCATTTCTATCCTTATGCGCGGACAGATTCCGATGCAGGAAGCACCTGCCGAAAATCAGGAAGTTCAACGGTCGGCTCGCCATATGGAGGTACGCCAGGCTGCTCCGGAACAACGTCAGGATATGAGTAAATACCGCGAACAGAAGGTAGACCTGAACGACCCGCATCAGCAGGCCGCCGCAGCGCAAGATACGCGCGAACAACCCAGGCGGGAACCGATTCGTACCGAAAAAACAGTAGGACGTAATGATCCTTGTCCTTGTGGCAGCGGTAAGAAATTTAAGAACTGTCACGGAAGAAATGCCTAAAGCCAAACGGTATGAGGCAGCGCAGAGCTTGGTAATTCTTGCTCTGCGCTTTTTTATAGGATTCTTTTTGGGGAGTGTTTGCCCCAATTCTTAACACAAGAAGAGATAAGTCTCTTACGCACTGTCCGGAATGGATAGCTGACCTTCAAAGAGAGCTTTTCTCAGGCGCAGACGCCCCAAGCGCTCTTTTTCTTTATTCAAGAACTGTGTATCGGGATGCTATCTGCATCCAGCAGTTTAAAGATACATAGATGTTTTCGACATTTGCATTTTTTATTTTCGTCTAACCTTTTTATAACTTCTAATCTTTATATATATCAGCTTAAAAGCGTAATTTTGTTTTTAAAACAAGACCTTGAAGAAGATGGCAAAATATCACTATTGTCTGTTACTGACAATTTTACTGCTTTTGGGCAGTTGTCGGAGTGTAGAACAACTGTCCATTGAGTATATGCTTCCGGCAGAAGTCAGCTTTCCTACTACTCTGAAACGGGTAGCTGTTGTCAACAACATGCCTTCTGTTCCCGACAACAAACTGATTATCACAAAAGAAGAGCAGAACAAAGGAGCAAACGAGTGGATGCGGATGACCAACTACTATAATGGAGATGCCGCAACAACCGCCGAATCGCTGGCAAAGACCCTAGCCGATGAAAACTATTTTGAAGAAGTAGTGATCTGCGACTCCGCCTTGCGCACCAAAGACATCAGTCCACGAGAAAGCACATTGTCGACGGAAGAAGTAAATCATCTTATCCAAAACCTTGATGTAGATTTCCTGATCGCCTTGGAGAATGTACAGATGCGTTCCACCCGCAAGATAAGCTATATACCCGATTGGGGAGTTTTTCATGGCACTGTAGATGTGAAGGTTTATCCCACAGTAAAAGTGTATCTGCCCAACCGTAAAGGTCCCATGGTGACTGTCAGTACCAATGACAGCATTTTCTGGGAGGAAGTAGGAAGCGGAGAAGCTTACGTGCGTAGCCACCTCATCAAAGAAGAAGATATGCTGAAACAAGCATCGGAGTTTGCCGGCACAATACCTACCAAGCACCTACTCCCTTATTGGAAAACCGATAACCGATATCTCTTCAGCAGTGGTTCAGTGAACATGCGCGACGGTGCAATATATGCCAAAGAAGAGAATTGGGCAGAAGCCATCGCCCTCTGGAAGCAGACTTACAATAGCAAGAAGGGAAAGCAAAAAATACATGCCGCCTGCAACATTGCCTTGGGATATGAGATGCAAGACAGCATAGACACTGCTCTGGAATGGGCATTAAAAGCGCAAGCCCTCACCGATGGAAAAGGAAAGAATACATCGAAGGATAGTGCCGAACTCAGTGACAGCATGACTTCCTATTATCTCTTCACCACCTCATACGTGAACGAATTGCAGAAACGAAAGGAAGGAATGGCACGGCTGAACATGCAAATGATGCGGTTTAAAGAGGAAGAATAACTATATATCTGTTTTTTTTCACCTTTAGCCATACATTATAAATAATTTTCCCTACCTTTGAACAACTATTAAGAAAAAGCAATTATGAAGCTCAGTCAATCGTCATTATCACTCTTGGAGGATAGCATCAAAAAAGCAATTGGGAAATATACTTGCGGTTGCGAACAGACCATCGTTACGGATATTCATCTGCAACCGAACCAAAACTCGGGCGAGCTGTCTGTCTTTGATGATGAGGATGAAGAGCTTATCAATACCACTATCGAAGAATGGACTACTTACGAAGGGAATGATTTCTACGAGAATACGGAACGTATCCTCACCACCCTGCTCTGCAACATGAAAAACGCAGGAGTTTTTGACAAACTGACCATTCTAAAACCTTTCTCCTTTGTACTGGTAGATGATGAGAAAGAAACCCTTGCCGAACTCTTGTTGATAGATGATGAAACCTTATTGGTAAATGATGAACTACTGAAAGGACTGGATGAAGAACTGGACGCTTTCTTGAAGAATCTATTGGAGAAATAAAAGCGGTTAGAAGCTTCCCAAAGCTTTCTATTATACAAATAAAAAAAACTCCGAGATGTTTTCATCTCGGAGTTCTTTTTTTCATACTAATTCTACTCATGCTTTACGCAACGCCGCTATACTTTCTTTCAAAGAGTTGATAATGCTTTCGGCATCTGCCTGCTTCTTACGTTCCATTTCAATGACGGCAGCCGGAGCGTTGCTCACAAACTTCTCATTGCCTAACTTCTTCAGTACACCTTGAAGGAAACCTTCCTTATGCTTCAGCTCGGCCTCCATACGAGCTATTTCGGCTTCCACATCAATCATATTGCCGATAGGCACTGCATATTCCGTTGTGCCTACCATAAATACGGCAGCTCCTTCAGTCTTGGTCTCCACCACATTGATTGTCGAAAGGTTGCACATCTTTTCAATAACAGCATTGAATTCAACCACCGGATTTTCACCGATGACCTGCAATTCCAACGCTTCTTTCTGGGCAATATTCTTTTGCAAACGGATAGAGCGGATACTGCTGATTACTTCTTTTACGGTTTCAAAGCGGGCAAGCACATCTTTATATACCACGCTATCTATGGTTATCGTGTCTATCATCAGGCTGATGTGTTCCTCCTCTATCTCCTCTTCTGTACGATTGTAGAGATGCTGCCAGATTTCCTCGGTGATGAACGGCATAAAAGGATGCAACAAATGCAGCAAATTATCAAAAAAACGCAGGGTGCAGTCGTGGATACTGCTTGGAATTCCTTCGCCGTAAGCCGGTTTGATAATTTCCAGATACCAAGAAGAGAATTCATCCCAGAATAATTTGTATACAGCCATCAAGGCTTCGCTCAGGCGATATTTGCCGAAAAGGTCGGCCACTTCGGCAGCCACTTCATTTTGTTTGGACTCAAACCACTCGGCAGCCAGACGCGAGGCTTCGGAAACCTGCTTTTCCTCGTCTACCTTCCAGCCATTCACCAAGCGAAAAGCATTCCATATCTTGTTACAGAAGTTGCGCCCCTGTTCGCACAGCGCATCGTCGAAAAGAATATCATTGCCGGCAGGAGCCGAAAGCATCATACCCATACGCACCCCATCGGCGCCATACTTCTCTATCAACTCCAACGGATCGGGAGAGTTGCCCAACGATTTCGACATCTTACGTCCCAGCTTGTCGCGAACAATACCCGTAAAATAAACATTTCTAAACGGCATCTCGCCTTCATATTCGTAGCCGGCCATAATCATACGTGCCACCCAAAAGAAGATGATATCCGGCCCGGTCACCAAGTCGCTTGTAGGATAATAATATTTGATTTCCTCGTTACCGGGGTTGTTGATGCCATCAAACAAAGATATAGGCCACAACCATGAAGAGAACCAAGTGTCCAAGCAGTCTTCGTCCTGACGGAGATCTTCCATTTTCAAGCCGGAATTACCGGTCTTTTCTTTAGCCAACTTCAACGCCTCTTCGGCAGTGGCAGCTACCACATAGCCGCCTTCCGGCAAGAAATAAGCCGGGATGCGATGTCCCCACCACAACTGACGGCTGATGCACCAGTCCTTGATGTTCTCCAGCCAATTCTTATACGTATTCTTATATTTGGCAGGATAAAACTTCAATTCATCATTCATCACCGGCGGTAATGCCATATCCGCAAAATGCTGCATTTTCAAGAACCATTGCATGGAAAGCTTCGGTTCGATGGGTACATTGGTTCGCTCAGAGAAGCCTACCTTATTGGTATATGCCTCTACCTTTTCAAGCAATCCGGCGGCGGCAAGATCTTTCTCTATCTGCTCGCGCACGTCGAAACGATCCATGCCGACATACAGCCCCGCTGCTTCGCTAAGTGTTCCGTTATCATTGAAGATGTCGATACTCGGCAAATTATACTTCTCGCCCAGCATATAGTCGTTCACATCATGCGCAGGAGTAACCTTCAAACAGCCGGTACCGAATTCGATATCCACATAATCGTCTTCAATCACCGGAATGGCACGGCCTACCAATGGAACAATCACTTTTTTCCCCTTCAACCAAGTATTCTTGGGGTCTTCGGGATTGATACACATTGCAGTATCACCCATAATGGTTTCGGGACGGGTAGTGGCAACCACCGCATAACGCCCTTCGGGATCACCTTCTACCATATATTTCAGATAATATAGCTTGCTGTGCTCTTCCTTATAGATAACTTCCTCATCGCTGAGAGCAGTCAATGCCTTCGGATCCCAGTTCACCATGCGGACACCCCGGTATATCAAACCTTTATTATACAAATCTACAAAAACCTTCAGCACACTCTCGCTACGAGTTTCGTCCATGGTGAAAGCCGTGCGCTCCCAATCGCAAGAAGCACCCAACTTGCGAAGTTGCTTCAGGATGATTCCGCCATGCTCGTCAGTCCATTCCCAAGCGTGCTTCAGAAATTCTTCACGAGTGAGGTCGGTCTTCTTGATTCCTTGTTCGGCGAGTTTGTTCACCACTTTGGCCTCGGTAGCGATGGAAGCATGATCGGTACCCGGCACCCAGCAGGCGTTTTTACCTTCCATGCGAGCACGACGCACCAGAATATCTTGAATGGTATTATTAAGCATGTGTCCCATGTGCAACACACCGGTGACGTTAGGAGGCGGAATGACGACAGTGTAAGGCTCGCGACTATCGGGTTTCGAACTGAATAATTTGTGGCCCAACCAATACCGGTACCACTTTTCCTCCACGTCAGCAGGATTGTACTTACTTGCTAATTCCATGTTTTTTTTAAATATCTACGATTAATTTATTTCGAATAACGCGTGCAAAATTAATGAATTAAAAATTAAATATATATTTTTGCCCCTATAAAACAATGGATAAAATGAGGTACAAGCTGAAATTCAGACATGTTATACTAATCGTGCTGCTGTCTGCCACATGGGCAACTCAACTTATTCCATCATTGAGCGACATGTATGCGCGCATCATTTATCCGATAATCGCTTTCTGCCTATCGTCTTTTTCCGGGCTTATCCCTTTTGCCATAGGTGACTTATTCATCTTTCTGAGCATCATCGGCCTTTTTCTTTATCCCGTCAAAGCATACTACGTACAGAAAAAGAAATGGAAGCAGATTCTGTTGAACGAAGCGGAATATCTGGCGTGGATATATGCTTGGTTTTATCTGGCATGGGGGCTGAACTATTTTCAAAAAGACATATATGAACGGACGGATATGTTGCATCCGGAATACAGCAAGACCGCTTTTCAGGCATTCGCAAACGATTATATCGACAAGCTGAACGGCTCTTACGTTCGTATCACTTCTATCAATGAGCCGTTGGTGCGCCGAGAAAGCGTCAACGCTTACCGCCAAATCAGCGATAGTCTGGGCGTGCACTACCCGCTCCAAGATTCCCCGCGTGCGAAAACCATGCTTTTCACTCCTCTCATCTCGATGGTTGGGGTCACCGGAAGCATGGGACCTTTCTTTTGCGAGTTCACGCTGAACGGTGATCTGCTCCCATCGCAATATCCTGCCACTTATGCCCACGAACTGGCACATCTGTTAGGCATTGCCGGCGAAGCGGAAGCCAACTTCTATGCCTATCAGGTATGCATCCGTTCCAAAGCACGCGGCATTCGCTTCAGCGGCTACTTGTCGGTACTCCCACATGTGCTCGGCAATGCTGCCCTACTGATGACCGAAGAAGAATATGCATTGCTTGTCCACCGCATAAGGCCGGAAATCATCGAACAAGTGCAGAGCAACCGGAAGTATTGGATGGAGAAATACAGTCCGCTCCTTGGAAAGATACAGGATAGGATTTACGATTGGTATCTGAAAGGGAACAACATTTCGAGCGGTCGTAAGAATTACTCGGAGGTTGTGGGATTGCTGGTCTCCTATTATGAATATGAACAAATAATACAAGCGACGAACCGCTTGAATGCCGAAGAGAAAGAAGGAGTGAGGCAACTGTCATTCCCAAGTGCAGATGATCTAAGAGAGGAAATGAGGCTATTTGTCCCACGATAAACAGGAATTACTTAAAAAGATACAGATAATGATGCATAACAGAAAAGAACAGATGGAGGCTTTCGGACGCTTCCTCGATATACTCGACGAACTCCGCGAGAAATGCCCGTGGGATCGCAAACAAACCAATGAAAGCCTGCGCCCCAACACCATCGAAGAAACTTACGAGCTTTGCGACGCCCTGATGCGCGATGACAAGGATGACATCTGCAAAGAGTTGGGCGATGTATTGCTGCACGTGGCTTTCTATGCAAAGATAGGCAGTGAAACCGGTGATTTCGACATGAAAGACGTCTGCGACCGTCTTTGCGAAAAACTGATTTTCCGTCATCCTCACGTGTTCGGCGATGTAAAAGCAGAGACAGCCGGACAGGTTTCTGAAAACTGGGAGCAACTGAAGTTGAAAGAGAAAAACGGCAATAAAACCGTACTAAGCGGTGTTCCGGCTGCTCTTCCCTCACTGATTAAAGCCTACCGCATTCAAGATAAGGCTCGCAACGTAGGGTTCGATTGGGAAGAACGCGAACAGGTTTGGGAGAAAGTGAAAGAGGAAATCAAAGAATTTCAAGCGGAAGTGGGGCAGATGGAAAAAGACAAAGCGGAAGCGGAATTCGGTGACGTCATGTTCAGCCTCATCAATGCCGCCCGCCTATACAAAATCAATCCGGACAATGCGCTGGAACGAACCAATCAGAAATTCATCAACCGCTTCAACTATCTGGAGGCACATACCATCAAAGAAGGAAAGAGCCTGCACGACATGACGCTGGAAGAAATGGATGTGCTATGGAACGAAGCCAAAGCATTGGAAAAGGGACACAAAGCATAACCCCTTTTCCAATGCAAAACAGGTTAGATGCAAAGCTGCTTCTTACTTGCTACCTCCTTGCATCCTTCTTTGAGGCCTTTCACCTTTCTTGTGCATGCCCCTCAGCAGTTCGCGATGGAAACGCATTTCAGCTCTCTGTACCAGATATATTTTCTTGTAGGATAATATTTTCTTAAATTTATCGAAGTAGGTCTTATCCAAACGGTCGGAAGCGATACGGGCGTCGTATACTCCCTCCAAAATTTCCTGATACTGGGCTTCGGTAGTTTCTTTATCCTTACCCTTCCGGAGCAATGTCCATGCTTCATCGTTCAACTGCTTTTTCCGATCCTGCAACTCGAAATACAAGGGGAAGAATATAGCAGCTTCCTCATTTGTCAATCCGGCCTTTTCAATGATAAAGGCCTTCTGTTTGGTACGAAACTCATCGGGTGACAAGTATTGATTGATTCCATTACCAGCCCGAAGCAAAGGCATTACGCCACATACCATTACCAATAAAACGATTAGTCTTTTCATTTTTTCAATCAGCTAAGTAGTTGTTTTTTCATTCGGCATCAGAATCTGCCAAGAAGACGTACAATGAATAGTCGTCCATCATGGAGTTTTCCACAGCCATATTAATATATTCCATCTGGGCTTCCGTCTCATCGGCAACCACGCTATCCGCGGCAGGCGTACGGTCTGAAGAAGCCACCCTGATAATCAATGCCGCACCAATGAACATGGCAGCCATATACAGCCACGGTCTCACCCTTTCCCATCTTGTAGGCTCTCTTTGAGCGATAGCATTTTTCTCTTTTTCGGGAAGTCGGCTCATCACCTCCGAGGTAAGATTGTCAAAGTAACCGTCGGGAACGCGGAAAGGATTCTCCGCTCCTATCTTTTTCCGTATTTTATCTTCTTCCTTCATAAAGTTTCTTTCTCCTTCCTGTTCAATTAGACATTGTTTCACGGCAAAGGTTTAATCCGCTTCGCTTATAAAACTTTCGATTTTCTTCACGGCATGATGATAGGACGCTTTCAAAGCCCCCACCGATGTGCCAAAGATTTCGGACATCTCTTCATATTTCATCTCTTGATAATATTTCAGATTGAACACCATGCGTTGCTTTTCCGGCAAGGTGAGCAAAGCCTTTTGAAGAGTCATTTCCGCCTTGTCGCCGGAGAAGTACGGGTCGCTCTCCAGCTTTCGGAGCGCATCAGCCTCCGCATCGTCCAAAGAGACGGTAGATAAAGCCTGCCGCTTGTTCAGGAAGGTAAGGCACTCGTTCAAAGCTATGCGATAAAGCCAAGTGGAGAGCTTGGCCTCCGCCCGGAAATAGTCGATATTTATCCATGCTTTAATAAAAGTGTTCTGAAGCAAATCGTTGGCATCTTCATGAGAAAGAACCATGCGGCGAATCTGCCAGTACAGTTGTTCGCTATACCGGGCAACAATCATCTCGAACCCTTGTTTTTGCGTACTTTCGTCCAGCAAAAGGGCCAACACTTCGCGTTCATTATAAGAAGAGGTCATAAACTTCCGTTCGCATTTGTTGTTTTAGACTGCCAAAGATACAAAAAGTTTAATTCACACCGACACGCAAAGTGTCTCTTTAGCAAGCAGCGTATCGGGGAATATGGTCGAAGCCTCTTGTAGCAGTACAGTTTCTTCCTCATACCGGGCAGAGAAGTGGCCTATAAGCAACCGCTTCACTCCGGCGGCTTTGGCTATCCCGGCAGCTTGTGCCGCAGTTGTATGGAATGTTTCTCCGGCACGCGGCGCATCTTCTTCGGCAAAGGTGGCCTCATGGAAAAGCAGGTCTACGCCTTGTATCTGTCCGACGATAGAAGGCAGACAGATTGTATCCGAGCAATAGGCATAACGGCGGGGAGGGTCGGCAGGATGCGTCAGCAGATGGTTGGGAATGGTTTCTCCTGCCGGCGTCACATAGTCTTCTCCGTTCTTTATACGGTTCAGTTCGTACACCGGCACTTGGTAGAAGTCTACCATATCACGGATGATGTGGTTGGGGCGAGGTTTCTCCGCAAACAGGAAACCGCAACAGGGCATGCGATGGCGCAACGGGATGGTTGTCACCGTCAGCGAGCGGTCTTCATAAATCAGCATGGGTTCCTTTGTCTCGAACACATGGAAGAGCACCTTGTACGACATCTGCCGATTGAAAAAGTCGAGCATCGGCGTCAAGAGTTCTTCCAAGCCTTTGGGAGAATGTATGTGCAGCTCGGCAGTACGTCCCAAAAGATTCAGCGTAGAGATTAGGCCCAACAGGCCGTAACAATGATCTCCATGCAAATGAGAAATAAAGACATGGTTCAGCCGGGAGAATTTCAATCGGGATTTACGAAACTGCAGTTGGGCGCCTTCCCCACAGTCTATCATAAACAACTTATCACGCACGTTCACTATCTGCGAAGTGGGGAAATGGCGTGTGGTAGGCAATGCGGAACCGCAGCCGAGGATGTGTATGTCAAATTTTTCCATAACGGGGCAAAGATAATCAAAGCACCGCAAATACGAAAACAAAAAGGGAACTACGGAAACAATCCGCAATTCCCTTTTTATATCAAATATATGACCTGCATCAATACCGAAGAGGACGGAACAAATCCCAACATGTCAGAATCAGCAGGAACAGGAAAATATTGACACAACTCACAGCCAATTTCCAATACAGTTCTACGCCTATGTATTTCAGCAGAAAGCAGAATATCAATCCGGCAATGTAGCTGCAAACACAAATCCAAATCCGGAGACGAAACTCTTGTCTCGCTTCAAGCGTATAGCCTCCCATCCGTATCGCCTCCTTTTTATCGGCATAAGCAGACAAGGGGAAGAAAAATATTGGAACAATGAGAAACAGCAATAGGGCAACCCACGAGAAGCACCCTTTTTGATTTTTCGGGAAACGCTGCGCCCACAATATAAAAGCCAATACCCATAAGGGCAAACTAGTACATAAAAACATGAAAGATGTCATTCTTTTTTCCTTCAAACAAAGAAAAGAGCCCTACCATGCTCAATGAGAGCATGATACGACTCTTTTAATTATCTATTACATTTTATTACGTTTCCGAATGGAGGATGCCATTCTTTTTCGTACTTAAATGGAAGTTCAATTACTTCTTACCGGCTTCCAATTGCTCTTTCAAAGCAGCCAAAGCGTCGATGTCGCCCAGAGTGGTAGATGCAGCCTGATTCTGGATAACAGGAGTTGCTTCTTCTCTCTTGCTGTTTGCTTTCTTGGCAGCCTTCTTCTCGGCTCTTTCTTCTGCCTTTGCAGCGTCCTCAAAGATACGGCTGTGAGAGAGGATGATGCGCTTGGCATCTTTGTTGAACTCGATAACCTTGAATTCGAGTTTCTCGTCCAACTGTGCCTGAGAACCATCTTCCTTAACAAGGTGTTTCGGAGTAGCGAAACCTTCTACACCATAAGGCAGAGCAACAACAGCACCCTTATCCAGCATTTCGATGATAGTGCCTTCGTGTACCGAACCTACGGTGAATACTGTTTCGAATACATCCCAAGGATTCTCTTCGAGTTGCTTGTGGCCGAGGCTCAAGCGACGGTTTTCCTTGTCGATTTCCAGAACCTGTACGTCGATGTCGGCACCAATCTGAGTAAATTCTGACGGATGTTTCACTTTCTTCGTCCAAGAGAGGTCTGAGATGTGAATCAAGCCGTCAACGCCCTCTTCGATTTCAACAAATACGCCGAAGTTAGTGAAGTTGCGCACTTTAGCGGTATGCTTGCTGCCGATAGGATATTTCTCTTCGATGGTTTCCCAAGGATCGGCCTTCAACTGCTTGATGCCGAGAGACATCTTACGTTCTTCACGATCCAAAGTCAGTACAACGGCTTCTACTTCGTCGCCTACCTTCATGAAGTCCTGTGCAGAGCGCAGGTGCTGCGACCAAGACATCTCGGACACGTGAATCAAACCTTCTACGCCCGGAGCGATTTCGATGAATGCACCGTAATCGGCCATAACAACAACTTTACCCTTCACGTGATCGCCCACCTTCAATTCGGCGCTCAGTGCATCCCAAGGATGCGGAGTGAGTTGCTTCAAGCCGAGAGCGATACGCTTCTTCTCATCGTCGAAGTCAAGGATAACCACATTGAGTTTCTGGTCGAGTTCAACCACTTCTTTCGGATCGCTGACACGGCCCCAAGACAGGTCGGTGATGTGAATCAAACCGTCTACGCCGCCCAAGTCGATAAATACGCCATAGGAAGTGATATTTTTAACGGTACCCTCAAGCACTTGGCCTTTTTCGAGTTTACCGATGATTTCTTTCTTCTGTTGTTCCAGTTCGGCCTCGATAAGCGCCTTGTGAGAAACAACCACATTCTTGAATTCCTGATTGATTTTGACAACCTTGAATTCCATCGTTTTGCCAACGAATACATCGTAGTCGCGGATAGGCTTCACGTCGATTTGAGAACCCGGCAAGAAAGCCTCGATGCCGAATACGTCTACGATCATACCACCCTTTGTGCGGCACTTGATGTACCCCTTGATAATTTCTTCGTTTTCCAAAGCCGCGTTCACGCGATCCCAAGAACGGGTAGCACGAGCCTTGCGGTGAGAGAGGACAAGCTGTCCTTTTTTGTCTTCCTGATTTTCGATGTACACCTCTACGGTATCGCCCACTTTCAGGTCGGGATTGTAACGGAACTCACTCATCGGAATGATGCCGTCTGATTTGTAACCGATGTTCACAACTACTTCACGCTTGTTCATTGCGATTACGGTTCCGTCAACCACCTCGCGGTCGTTAACTCTGTTCAGCGTGTTGTCATACGCTTTTTCCAGTTCTTCGTGACTTGCACCGGCCACTGTTTCGCCATTTTCGTAAGCATCCCAATTGAAGTCTTCAACGGGAGATACATTCTTTAAATTTTCCATTAATAAATAAATTGTTTAACTCGTTTAATTAAGTGAGACATTATATTGACTCATTATAAATCGGGCGCAAAGATAGAAGTATTTTCTTGAATAACAAAACAAAACACTATCTTTGCGAAGTATCATTTTAGTGTTTTTTATATTTGCCATGAAAAAGATAATCGCGTGTGTTTTAGTTGCGTGCTGCGCACTGTTATGTTACGGTCAAAATCGGGGTGCCACCGAGAGCTACCGTACGCAAAAAGAGATATCCTATCTTCATTCGGGCGAGACGGATAGTTACAAACTGGAACGTTGCAAACTCGACATCCACTACCCCACGGACAAAAAGGGCTTTGCCACCCTTGTTTGGTTCCACGGTGGAGGCCTTGAAGCCGGTGAGAAGCATTTTCCCAAAGAGCTGATGGATAGAGGCTACGCAGTAGTAGCCGTGAACTATCGGTTGAGTCCGCGTGCCCAAAATCCGGCCTACACGGAAGATGCCGCCGAAGCGGTAGCATGGATGTTCGAGCACATAGAAGAATACGGCGGAGACAGGAACAAGATTTACATTGCCGGCCATTCTGCCGGAGGGTATCTATGCCTCATGCTGAGCCTCGACAAGAACTACCTTGCCAAATGGAACATTGATGCGGACAAGCTGGCAGGTGTCTTTCCTATCAGCGGACAGACCACGACGCACTACACCATACGCAAAGAGCGTGGCCTCCCTTCCGACGTCCCCATCATAGACCGTTACGCACCTTCCAACAACATCCGAAAAGGCGCTTCCCCCATGGTGCTTATCACCGGAGACAAAGATTTGGAGATGCTGGCCCGCTATGAGGAGAACGCCCACCTATATGCGCTATTGAAAGCAATGGGGCAAAAGGTCACGCTCTATCAGCTGGAAGGTTTCGACCACGTAACCGTACTACCCCCTGCCTGCACGCTGATCGACCAGAAGATGAAGGAGTGACACGGATCGCTCCACGCAATCCGCACCCGCACACCTACCGTTCCTCTCCCCCCTCTTGGGAAGCAGTTGCCGGATGTATAGATAAATGGAAATAAAAAGAGGGCTTCGCATGAGCTTTCACCGACATCCGTTTTCTTCCTCACCGAGAAACGAGGCCTCCGACACCGAGGAAGAGCTCGTTCCTCGGTGAGGAAGACATCGTTCCTCGGTGTCGAAAGAATAGCCCGCTCAGAAAGCCTTCTGAAGAGGGTGGCAGGCTGAAAGAGGGGCGGCTTGATTAATGTAAAGAATTATCACTAAATTATTCCACCTAAAGACGCTTCCGATGCCAAAATCTGCACGCACTCAAACCATGAATTCTGTTACTCATATTTAAAAAGGCAACAACCGTTTGGCACGCTTGTCTATCTGTTGAACAGCTCGAACGTAAACTTACAACCAATCTCCTGATACTTCCAATTGGCAAATGAGGCAAACACACCAAAGTCGAAGATATGGGTACCAATGCCATACCCTGCCTCTACATACGGCTTCAGGTGAGGAACAACCAGTGAATTTAGGTAGAGGCGCTCGTTCAGCACATACTGGGTGCACTTCTTCAAGTGACGAAGCAGAAGAAAGGGAGCTTCGTAAACAAAGTGCCCGCGAAGATATTTGCGCGAAGAGTTATACCAACGGCCGTCCAACAACTGGAACACGCCTCCTATATCATCGCTCCATCCCATCGGAAGATTGGAACGTCGCAGATTGGCAAAATCCACAAAAAAGAGCTCCTCCTGATTGGTAAACTCCCCCCAACCCAACCGCCAATAGATACCACGCATCAACCCTAAAGAAATCTGATGCTGCAAATCCACCTCAACACGCTCATACGAACTACTGCCTCGCAGCACACTTTTAAGTCCCCGCTCCCAGTCCACGGACAGAGTGGGATATTTGGAATGAAGATTTATCTTGCGATTACCATTCATATAATAGTATTGTCCCGGAGTCCACGACACGCGAGCACGAGGCGCAAAGCTGTTGTAAGCATGACGAAACTTGGTCAGGATTTCCGGATCGACGCCCGGCAGGGACGGTGAGCCTCCGGCACCGGTTTGGGCTTGCGAAAGCATCTTTTCATTAAGAACAAATCTGGAACGGTTCACTTCGGTGCGCCGGTGCATGGATACTCCTACTTCCAATGACAAACCGTTCACTATCTCCCAACTATGCCGAAAATTGAGATACAAGTCATTGAAATAGTCCAAATGTATGTGCCTGAAATCAAAAAGACTGTCGGGGATGGCTTTCAACTCATCCAACACGTCGCTACTGTATATGCGGTTACCGTTGCCCGCTTCCAGATGAAACGCCGCCCGTTTGCAGGGCCAATAGTCGAAATCAGACCTTATGCGCCAATAAAATATCTTCTCCTTGAAGTTATAGCCGATCCGGGGAACAATACGTAGAAGCCTGTCGCCCTTAAACAGACGATTATACTTGAATTCCTGCCGATATGAAAAGCCATTCTTGCCGTTATAGCTCATCAGGAAAGGATTAATCAACGGCGAACAACGTATGCTTCCCAACTTGTCGAGCTTCACCGTATATCGACTGATCAACGCATCACCTATCTGCCCCCAAAACACCAGCGCTTTATTCTTCGGCTGCTTCTTCCCGACAATCGTATCCCGATGAAGGAAGAAATTTTCGTATAAGGTTCTTTCATGCGAAGTCAGCGGAATGGGGCGCAAGGCGTTGAAGTAGGCTGTATCGCATTGATAAGCGTTGGTATCGGTAGACAAGGTATAGCAGTCGGACAAATCATACCTGCTTTTCCGAGACGGTTGCCGCACATCCCCCGGTATCTTCTGAATGATGTTTTTATAATCAAGCACCGCTTCGTATGTGCCTTCTATCACATTGCCGAGAAGACGAAAACTTACGTCGATGCCATACTGCAACGGAAGAAATTCATCCGAAGCTCCCACACTCCCCATCTTCACCAAATTATTGAACTTAACCATCTCATTACGCCCGGAAAAACGCATTTCGCGCACACTCCACACGTTGTCGCTCACAATCAGATAGCCGCCTACCAACTGAAAGCTTTTGTATTTCGGTATGAAACGAATTTTATATTGCAGGTTGTGCCTCTCTCCCATCACCGTATCAAGCCGATAGGTATAATACTTCTTCGCATTCGACGCTAAGGGAGAGAGCAACTTGTCATGCAACAAGGTAGAAGCGTAGACATTGATATGGAAGTATTCGGGCAGACGCCCGTCCAGCTCCCAAAACTCGGAAGCAGTGCCCATGCCGGCCTTGACTTTCTGGTCATAGATATTGGGAGCAGTGAAATGCAGGTCGTTATAAGTTTCCATCATATACTCTCTCACCCCACGCTTAGGGCGAAACATGGAAGGAATATAGCGGAGAAAATGATTCTTCTTGCAGATATTCACCCAACCTTTTATATAGAGTTCGGCTCTGTAACTCTCTACAATCCGTTCATATAAAGGGGCAAAGAATATCACTTTACTCATGATGGAATCGGCCGAACGCATCTGCTCATCCGCCGGATAGGGCACACGCTGAGCCTTGACCTCTTGTACAAAAGAAAGCAAGAAGCAAAATCCAATCCATATAAGCAATAAACGTTTCAAATATAATGTCTTTACATAGATTGCGACAAATATAAAAAGAATTTACATAGCAGCCGCAAGTTTTCGGGAAATTAAGCAAGTGCTTGATGTAAAAAAAGAAGATTATATCCTACCTGCATCCTGCATTACAACCTCACCCCTCCTCCATCCCCAAGAAATTTCTTTTTCTACCAACACCCCTCATTTTAGAGGGGTAAAAATCAGAAAACATCATCTTTCACACAAAATACCCCTATTTTTTAGGGGTATATTCAGAAAAAACATCTACTTTTGCGCCAACAACCCATAAAAAAAGACCTATATGTCAAAAATGCGATTCTTTGCTTTGCAAGAGCTTGCCAATAGGCAGCCTCTTGAAGTATCTACCCCTTCAAACAAATTGTCCGACTACTACGGCAGTCACGTCTTCGATAGTAAGAAGATGCAAGAATATCTGCCCAAAGAGGCTTATAAGGCTGTGACAGACGCCATAGAAAAAGGCACGCCCATCAGCCGCGAGATGGCCGACCTGATTGCCAATGGCATGAAAAGTTGGGCTAAATCTCTCAACGTGACGCACTACACGCACTGGTTCCAACCACTGACCGACGGAACAGCCGAAAAGCACGACGGATTCATCGAATTTGGTGAAGACGCGGAAATCATCGAACGCTTCTCCGGCAAATTGCTCGTCCAGCAAGAACCGGATGCCTCGTCTTTTCCTAACGGAGGTATCAGAAACACTTTCGAAGCGCGCGGCTATACGGCTTGGGACGTCTCTTCACCGGCTTTCGTGGTAGACACCACACTCTGTATACCCACCATCTTCATCTCGTACACCGGCGAAGCGCTTGACTATAAAACCCCGCTGCTCAAGGCACTGGCAGCCGTAGACAAAGCCGCCACGGAAGTCTGTCAGCTGTTCGACAAGAACGTGACACGCGTATATACCAATTTAGGATGGGAGCAAGAGTATTTTCTCGTAGACCTTGCGTTATACAATGCCCGCCCCGACCTCTGCCTCACCGGACGCACCCTGATGGGGCACTCATCGGCCAAAGACCAGCAACTGGAAGACCACTATTTTGGCTCCATCCCTCCACGGGTGACAGCCTTCATGAAGGAACTTGAAATAGAATGTCATAAACTGGGCATTCCGGTCAAGACCCGACATAATGAAGTGGCTCCCAACCAATTTGAATTGGCTCCCATCTTCGAGAATGCCAACCTTGCCAACGACCACAACCAGCTTGTCATGGACCTGATGAAACGCATCGCACGCAAACATAAATTTGCCGTGCTGTTTCACGAAAAGCCCTACAGCGGTGTAAATGGTTCGGGCAAACACAACAATTGGTCTCTTTGTACCGATACGGGCGTCAACCTCTTTGCTCCGGGCAAAAATCCCAAAGGGAACATGCTGTTCCTTACTTTCTTGGTGAACGTACTGATGATGGTGTACAAGAATCAAGACCTGCTGCGCGCCTCCATCGTGAGTGCTGGAAACAGTCACCGGTTGGGAGCCAACGAAGCTCCTCCCGCCATACTCTCCATTTTCTTGGGCAAACAGCTTTCTTCCATCCTCGACGAAATAGCCCGACAGATAAGCGACAGCAAAATGACTTCGGAAGAGAAGACAACGCTGAAATTAGGCATCGGACGCATCCCCGAAATCTTACTGGACACAACCGACCGCAACCGTACCTCACCGTTCGCCTTTACCGGCAACCGTTTTGAGTTCCGTGCCGCCGGCTCATCGGCCAACTGCGCCGCCGCCATGATTGCCATCAATGCTGCCATGGCCAACCAACTGAACGAATTCAAAGTTTCCATCGACAAACTGATGGAAGAAGGCGTAGGCAAGGATGAAGCCATCTTCCGCATTCTCAAAGAAACCATCATTGCCTCCGAGCCTATCCGCTTCGAAGGCGACGGTTACTCCGAACAATGGAGAAAGGAGGCTGCCCGCCGTGGCCTGACCAACATCTGCCATGTACCCGAGGCACTGATGCACTATATGGACGACCAGTCCCGTTCCGTCCTCATCGGCGAACGCATCTTTAATGAAACCGAGCTGGCTTGCCGTCTGGAGGTAGAGTTGGAGAAATATACCATGAAAGTACAGATAGAAAGCCGTGTGTTGGGCGATCTTGCCATCAACCACATCGTGCCCACAGCCGTCATCTATCAAAACCGACTGCTGGAGAATCTCCGCGGCCTGCGCGAAACTTTCTCTCCCGAAGAGTATGAAGAACTCAGTGCCGACCGGAAAGAACTTGTACGCGAAATTTCCAAACGTGTGACAGCCATCAAAACACAAGTACGTGACATGACCGAGGCCCGAAAAGTGGCTAACCACATGGAAAACTACAAAGATAAAGCCTTTGCGTACGAAAAGAATGTAAGCCCTTATCTGGAAAGCATACGCGACCACATCGACCACCTCGAAATGGAAATCGACGACGAAATCTGGCCGTTGCCCAAATATAGGGAATTGCTGTTCACGAAATAAAGCGAAGGATGCGTCAAGAAGAACGAAAGTGCAGAGGTGTTTTGACACAGCCTCTGCATCTTTTTGTCATACTTGTGCAATATTTAATTTTTTATTTTTACATTTGTGCTGTATAACACAGTTTTGCAGCAGTTATGGTAAAAGTAAACTTATCCGAAATCAATGTTCCGGAGTTGATTGCCGACATGTGGCAACCTTTGAATGAAGAACAGCGGGAATTCCTCGCAAGCCATTTTACGCTCCAGAATTATAAGAAAAACGAAATCATTCATTGCGAGGGTGAGACTCCCGCCTACTTGATGTGCCTACTAAGCGGTAAGGTGAAAATCTACAAAGAAGGTGTGGGAGGCAGAAGCCAAATCATCCGCATGATCAAGCCCGTTGAATACTTCGGTTATCGAGCCTACTTTGCCAAAGAAGATTATGTAACAGCCGCTGCTGCTTTTGAGCCTTCCATCATCTGCCTTATTCCGATGAGTGCCATCACAACGCTGGTCAGCCAGAACAACGACCTCGCCATGTTCTTCATCAAGCAACTGTCCGTCGATTTGGGCATAGCCGACGAGCGAACCGTAAACCTGACACAAAAACACATTCGCGGGAGACTGGCAGAATCTTTGTTGTTCCTCAAAGAAAGCTACGGACTGGAAGAAGACAGTTCCACTTTAAGCATCTACCTCTCGCGTGAGGATTTGGCCAACTTGTCGAATATGACAACCTCCAACGCCATCCGCACCTTATCGCAATTTGCCACTGAACGGTTAATTACCATCGACGGTCGCAAAATCAAAATCATTGATGAAGAAAAACTTAAGAAAATAAGCAAGATAGGATAGAAAAAGAACCGCTGAACCGGTTATCATTTTTATCATCAATCGCCCCGACAAATTCAAGCAGTCATCTTTCTATTTTGAAAAATATCACCATTTTCTTCTCTTAAAAGAGAGGAGGAAAAAGGCGGGTCATATTCAGTCCTATACCGAGGGGGCATCAGTCGTATACTGATGTATGATGAGTCGTATACTGAAGGTACATCAGTCGTATACTGATCCTACCCCTTCTCAGAAGTACTTCCTGCCGGGGTATATCTACATTCTAATTCGTTATCGGAAATATTCCTTAAAGAGTAAATGATTATTACATCAAAAAATCTTTTGCAATCGATTCATATAATTACCTCTTTTAAGGCAGGTAGAAAAGGATGTATGATTCCACCCCATATGATTGCCCTTTTATCAGGCAAGAGGCAGAACCTGCATTATCCGTTTTGAAGAAGTATGTTTATAGAAGCAACAGCAGCAGACTTTCTCTGCCACTGTTTGCTTTCATTCTTTTGTCCATATTGGCTCCGTCTTGGGATAGGTACCAATTTCAAGGCTCTACCCCTCCTAACGAACTATAATCAGAGAAGCCCTTTGGCAGAAAGGTATCTTTCCGCTTCAATTGCGGCCTGACAACCGGTACCGGCCGCCGTAATAGCCTGACGATAATGAGGATCGGCCACGTCTCCGGCAGCAAATACTCCCGGTATTTTGGTGCGGGGCGTTCCCGGCTCGGTAACGATATAACCTACTTCATCCGTATCCAAATAGGGCTTGAATATATCCGAGTTCGGCTTATGACCTATGGCAAGGAAGAAACCGTCGATGGCCAAATCGTAACGTTTTTCATCCGACTCGCCCATGCGCTGTACCAAGCGCACACCTTCCACTCCGCTTTCGCCATACAAACCCACTGCATTATGTTCGAACAAAACCTCTATTTTTTCATGCTGCATCACACGCTCTTGCATAATTTTAGAGGCACGAAGATAAGGCTTACGCACTATCAGATAGACTTTGGCGGCCAGTCCGGCAAGGTAAACTGCTTCTTCGCAAGCCGTATCTCCTCCTCCTACAACAGCCACAGTCTTCTTACGATAGAAGAAACCATCACAAGTGGCACATGCGCTGACCCCCATACCGGCATATTTCTTCTCGTCTTCCAGTCCCAGATACTTTGCAGCAGCACCCGTAGAAATAATCAGCGTCTCAGCTTCTATGGTCTTTTCCCCGTCTATCGTAATCTTATAGGGAGCCTTGCTCAGGTCGGCAGCCGTAGCCACCCCATATCGCAAATCAGCACCAAAACGTTCGGCCTGCTTCCGCAGATCTTCCATCAGTTCAGGCCCTCCTATCCCTTCGGGATAACCCGGAAAGTTTTCCACATCCGTGGTTGTAGTCAGCTGACCGCCGGGTTGCAATCCGGCATAAAGCACCGGAGAGAGATTGGCACGGCCTGCATAAATAGCAGCCGTATAGCCGGCCGGCCCGGAACCGATAATCAAACATTTTACTTTTTCTATTTCCATAATTATTATCTTTTTTTGTTATTTCCTCTTTCAACATCCGGAACAACGAGCATGAAGCTTCATCGCAAATCAATCAGTTCGGCTGTAGGGTATGCCTTTTTATCAAAAACAAAAAGACTATCGGGATACGTTTCTCCGGTCTGATAAGAATTGATGATGATGACTGCCGCATCTCCTCCGCGCTGCGCCATACTGACATGCGTAGGACGATACGTATCTTTTGTCACATAGAGAATGATACACTGCAGATTCGTCTTCCGCTCCGTGGCAGTCAGCACTACTTTATAAAGCGACTTGAGCCGCGGGTTATCTACCTCGCCCATTTTCAGTCGATATCCTTGCTCATAAAGTGATAAGAGCGCATATGGATTGATGTTTTGCAACTCTTCGGGTGTGGGTTCAGATATATTTACTTCATCAGAAGAAGAAAGGTAACTCCATTGCGTATGTCCGTCGAACCAAGTCGTTGCTCCATCTGACTCTAACAAGAATTTATCCCCCTTCAAACGAATTGTGCCGGTAGAAGATCCTCCGGGAGCTCTCACCGTAAAAGATATTTTAACTCCACCAGACTTTTTGAATGTCTCGGCAGTACGATCCAACACTTCTTTAGCATCCGGTTGCTGCGCCACGACGGGCAAAGCAACAGCCAACATGCATATACAGAACAAGAGACGATTGATTTTCAACATTTCCATTCATTTTACCAAACAAGGATATATTCCTCATTCTTATTAAAACACAATTTACTGTATATTGTTCAGGCGTACTTCCAAGTCATTCTCATCCATACAGAACACCTCACGCGGCTTGCTGCCTTGTGCTGCCCCTACTATCCCCGCCTTCTCCAGCTGGTCCATGATGCGTCCGGCACGGTTGTAACCAATGGCGAATTTCCGCTGGATGAGCGAAGTAGAACCTTGTTGATGTATTACCACCAGACGGGCAGCGTCTTCAAACAACGGGTCCAGACGCCCCATATCGACATCTCCCAAATCACTACCGACACTCTCGTCAACATATTCCGGCAAGTAAAAGGCAGTGGGGTATCCTTGCTGATGAGCGATGAACTTGGTTATCTCCGCTACTTCGGGCGTATCGATAAAAGCACACTGCACACGCACCGGATCGGCTCCTTGCAAGAACAACATATCGCCGCGCCCTATCAACTGATTAGCCCCTGGACGATCGAGAATGGTACGAGAATCGACCATTGCCGACACACGGAACGCTATACGAGCCGGGAAATTGGCTTTAATCGTACCCGTAATGATATTGGTAGTGGGTCTTTGCGTGGCAATTATCATGTGGATACCCACGGCACGTGCCAATTGGGCAATACGGGCAATGGGCAACTCTACATCCTTACCGGCCGTCATAATCAAATCGCCGAACTCATCGATAACCACCACGATGTAAGGCATAAACTTATGTCCCTTTTCAGGATTCAGACGACGGTTTATGAACTTCTCATTATACTCCTTGATGTTACGCACATGGGCGGCTTTCAGCAAATCGTAACGGGTATCCATCTCCACACAAATGGAGTTCAGGGTTTGCACCACTTTCGTCACATCCGTGATGATGGCATCTTCTCCATCAGGCAGTTTAGCAAGGAAATGGTGTTCGATGACGGAATAGATGCTGAACTCAACTTTCTTAGGGTCTACCAACACAAATTTAAGTTCCGCCGGATGCTTCTTATATAATAAGGAAGTGATGATGGCATTCAAACCCACAGATTTACCCTGACCGGTGGCACCGGCCACAAGCACGTGCGGCATCTTGCACAAATCCACCATAAAGACCTCGTTCGTAATTGTCTTACCAAGCGCAATGGGCAAATCATAAGCAGCTTCCTGAAACTTCTTACTGCCAATGATACTTTGACCGGAAACTATCTTGGGATTTGAATTAGGAACCTCGATGCCAATCGTCCCTTTGCCCGGTATAGGCGCTATGATACGGATGCCCAATGCGGAAAGGCTAAGGGCAATATCATCTTCCAACCCCCGGATTTTGGAGATACGCACACCTTGTTCGGGGGTAATTTCATAAAGAGTTACCGTAGGTCCCACCGTAGCCTTGATGGTGCTGATTTCTATACCGAAGCTACGCAAGGTATTGATAATTTTATCTTTATTGGCGTTTTGTTCCACCATATCGATTGTAGGCCCGTTGTCATCGTAATGTTTCATCAGGTCTATCGTCGGATAATGATAATTCTCCAAGTCCAGACGAGGATTGTATGGCTCCGTCTCTTTTCCTACGTACTCTTCCTCCTCGGCCGTTTCAACTTGGAATGCCGGTTCTTTCTCTACCGGCTGTTCCCGGAAAGGGGACCCTGAATCGGGCATAGGCGTCTCAATGGTCATGGAGATATCCTCATCCCTTGTTTGAGTCGGTTTTTCTTTCGTATCATTCCCTCCTAAATCAAGAGTAATTTCATTCAAGGAAGTATTTTCTTTTTCTTCAGGCACAATCGTCTTTTCCTGCTCTTTCTCTGCACCTTCAGATTCCTGAAGCGTAACTTTTTCTTTTGCTCCCCAAGAGGTTATAAACTCTTCCGGCGTTTCACCCTGAAGGACCTCCGTTTTCTCCTCCCGCTTTAAGAAGCTAAGGGATAGCAGTTTTCGCAGCCATATAATGGTTCTGGCGCTTAGATAGATAAGAAAACAGATGGCTGTCACCAATAATATCATCCACACACCCGGCACTCCCACTTGCGACGTCAGCCAGTTGCTGACATTGTATCCGTGCATGCCACCCAAATAGAGGAAAGAGTCTTTGTATTGATCTACAAAGACGAAACCGAAAAAGACGGAGAACCAAATCAACAATAGCGAACAACCGATGAACCACTTCCACAGACGTACCACACGTACTTTCATAAGTTTCAGCCCCGTTACTGCCAAAAAAACGAGGATGAAGAACGATGAAATGCCGAAGCAATCGTTAATCAGATAGCTTGCCAACTGTGCTCCGCGCGAGCCTGCATAGTTTTTCACCCCATTGTTGGTGGAAGCCAGTTCTTGCGCATTAGCTCCATCAAGAATACTTTGATCGGCTGCTCCCGTAAAGAAGAATGAGGAAAAAGCAAGCAATAAATAAACAGAGAAGATTACAAGCACCAAACCTATTACGAAATGCATTGTTTCATTTTTGAATATGGCTGCCACTTTCCCGAAAAAGGAAGGCGACAGTTCTGTATCTTTGGCTGTTGAGTTTTTCCTTGCCATATTTTTTATATTAAATGTTTATCAGAATTGATTGCAAATGTAATAAAAACTATCTTTCCAACCTGCTGTTTCATTCTTTAATTCTTGCTTATCCGTTATGATTCACAGTACTGAAGCCATATTAACAAAATCCCCGCTTCGCGATATCACATCGAGAAGCGGGGATCCTTTTATCTTCATAAAAGTGGTTACGTAATTATGACTAACTAATTCATTCAAATCTGATGTTGCAAAGATACGGCGCCGGCCGATAATCCACAATCCCTCAAAATAGGTATAATAAAACTGAATGGTCATTACAAATAGGTAGAAGTGCTCTTTGCAACAGATTTCCGAACTGAAAGAATTGCAACAGAACGAGGATTACCGGTATTTATAGGCCAACACATAATATGCAATAAACGTAGCAGCCATCAGAACTCCGAAAACGGGCATCGCCAATGTCATCACTCGGAAATTCGCCACCGCCCACAGACAAACTAAAAGCAATGCATTCAGAAGAATGTTCAACATGCGTACAACGCGTACCGCCAGCATGCACTGCATACCCGCATTGCCATCGGTCAGGCGAAACGGAAGGCCATAAAAACGCATGGGCAGATAGGCCGACGCACCCAACAGCAAAAATGTGAAAAGAGAACAGCCTGCCATCATCCACCCGTATGAGGTTTCTGCTCCCACCGCCTGCGGGTTAGCATGAAAATAAAAGGCCGACAGCCAGACAGCAATCAACAACAATGCAGCCACCCCCTCTAAGATATGGTCGAACACCGAAGGGTAGAACCGCAAATCGGGATAGGCCGCTCCCGAATGAGAACCAAGGTTTATAATTTTCATAAAATAAAAGTATCAAATGAATTACCGGGACAAAATTATCAATTATTCCGATACAGTTTCGTCTTCCGCAGGCGGCATATCCTTCTTTTTCTTCAGCCGCCCGCTTTTCCGCAATGCTTCAGCGATAATCCACTGAAGCTGTCCGTTCGTGCTACGAAACTCATCGGCTGCCCATTTTTCAATGGCCTCCATCGTTGCAGCATCCACGCGCAGGACAAAGCTTTTGGTCGAAGTTTCTTTCTTAGCCACTTTCCTTGATGATTTTAATTGATACTCTCCAATTTAGATGTCATTGCGCTTTCCATGTACAAAGAAAGCCACGTCATCCATCACATACCCCGCCACAGGCGAAACCTGATTATACTCGAAAGGTGTAGCCTTGCCAGTACCTTCCTGCAACAAATGGTTCAACTTCGGATATGACTTGAAGAATGCGTTTTTGCTATGCAACAAGCCGAAACGCCACAAGCCGAAATCTTCCATTGTCACTTGATAATCCCGTTCGCCTTGAAGAACAAAAACAGGAAGTGTTAGTCCGACTGCCACCTCCACCGGCTTGTAAGCATCGGCAAAATCCCAATAAGAACGCGGTTGACCTGCTTTCAAGGCGTCCATCTGTGCCTGAATATCGACTTTGGCACCTGTCAGTGAAGCGATGTAAGTCAACTGCTCTTTCAGGACGGCATCGAACGGGCGGGCCGGAGCGGCAAGGAGGATGATACCTGCCGCAGATTCCCACTTCTGTGCAATGCGCGGAGCCAGCATTCCTCCCAGGCTGTGACCTAATACATAAATGCTGTCTGCCGCAACCTCCGGCAAAGTCTCCGCAAAGCGCAAAGCAGACAACGCATCGTCTACCGTTTCCGTGTCGTAGTCAGGCTCACGTCCGGCGGGTACACTCTTCGCACCATATACTTTTGTCCGTTTGTCATAGCGGATAACGGCAACACCTCTCTCCGCCAGCCCCCAAGCAAGGTCTCGAAAGGGTTTATTAGGGCCTATCGTCTCGTCGCGGTCGTTAGGGCCGGAGCCATGTACAAGAATGACGCAAGGCACTTTACACTGCTCCGAAGCCGATAAAGGCAACGTCAATGTGCCGGGAAGTTCAAAGCCTTCAGCTCCTACGGTAATCTCCCGCTCCGTTATCTTCGCCGCATCATACGCCACCGATTTAGCAGAAGAAAGTGCAGGCACCGGAGCCAACCGGATGGTATTCATCCCTCCATCCGCATCAAAAGCCAATATAAACCGAAGGCTGTAACGTTCGAATACTAAATCGCGATAATAAACGGTCACCCCCTGCACGGAATCTGTGTGCCAATCTCCTTCCGATTGCAACTTGCCAAAAGTTTTCTCCGTCTGTCGGTACGTATCATTGAACACGACAGGCGACAATTCAGTCTGCAATTCTTTGTTCAGGGCAGCATGAATACTGTCGCCCCGCCCTGCCACAAACTGTTCGTAGATGCGCTGTACACGTACCGTATGGCCGTCTTGTGCATGAACAGCACATACATAGCCTAACAGAAAGCCGACCCAGATCAGCCACCATCTCAAAGAGCCGAAAACCTCCATTTCCTGAAAGATTAATGATTCAACGTTCCTGTGTTCACTACCGGTTGTGCCGCCTCGTCTGCACAGAGCACCACCAGCAAATTGCTGACCATAGCCGCTTTTTTCTCTTCATCCAGTTCCACAATCCCTTCATCGGACAATTTATGAAGTGCCATTTTTACCATGGAAACTGCTCCTTCCACAATCTTCTCGCGAGCAGTAATGATGGCCGATGCCTGCTGGCGTCGCAACATCACTGCGGCAATCTCAGGCGCATAAGCCAGATAATTGATACGCGCTTCCACCACCTCCATGCCTGCCATGGCGAGGCGTTCATTCAGCTTCTGTTCCAATTGTTCGTTGATTTCCTCACCGCCCGAACGAAGGGTCAGCTCTTCCGTATCAGCTTCATTGTCATCATAAGCATACTGCCCCGCCACCTGACGAAGCGCAGCATCGCTTTGTATCTTGACGAAGTTCTCGAACGCATTCATCCGGCCGGCCACCGCATACCCGGCACTCGCCTGCCTGTTGCTTCCTACACCCACAGCAGATGCCGCCATAGTCTGTGAATCAATCTCAAACATCGCCTTATAAGTGTCCTTCAATTTCCACACCAGCACCAACCCTATCAGAATGGGATTACCAATCTTGTCATTAACCTTAATAGGTTCCACATCCAAATTGCGCGCACGAAGCGAGAGTTTCTTCTTATTCAAGAAAGGATTGACCAAAAAGAATCCGGTTTCCTTGAACGTTCCTTTGTATTTGCCGAAGAACACCATGGCTCGCGCCTCGTTCGGCTCCAACTCCATGTATCCGGCAAACAAAATGAACCAAAGCACCAATAGAATCATAGAGAAAAACATGAGGGGCACACTGCGACCGACTCCGATGATAAACCCGAATACTATTATCGCGCTAAACACCACCAGATGCAAGAACAGAGCAACAAAGCCATTCATCTTAAAACCATTGAAATCCAACTCTTTCGTTTCCATACTTAATAGATTTAATTAATATCATTATGATATCACAAATATATCTTATATTTTTAATGAAAAGCAAAGAAAGTGAGGAGAAAAGAATAGAAGATTAAAGTAAATTAACATTATTGAAGGATTTGTGCTATTCGCAAATGCAAGACATACCATTTAACCTGAGGTCGGAATAAGAAGCAAGTCGATAGCTTCACCCGAAGGCTTGTTTTTTAAAATCAAAATACCATTGGTTATCAAACGTTTATACCTGCCTTATCAGACACTTGCATCTGACGGCTCAAACACTTGTGTCTGTCACGTCAAACACAAGTGTCTGTCGGCTTGAACACTTGCCTCTGTCACGACAAAGGATTGCAGCCGTCAAACAGGAGGAGGACGATAAGCGTATAGAAACTATCAATAATGAACCCAAGAACATTTGCCAAACGGAACATACACGACACTGGTCATTTGCAAACTCATATTTATTTGCCTGCAAAAGCGCTAAAATTCATCCCTTTTTGAGTACTTTTGCACACAAGATACAAAGAACAACCTTATGATAAAAGCTCTTTTTTTTGACATCGACGGCACATTGGTCAGCTTTAAGACGCACGAAATACCCCTGCCGACCATCGAAGCGCTAACTGCCGCTAAAGCCAAAGGCATACATATTTTCATCTCAACAGGACGGCCGCCTGTCATCATCAACAACCTTTCGGCCTTGCAAGAGAAGAATCTGATAGACGGCTATATCACCATGAACGGGGCTTATTGCTTTGTAGAAGATACCGTCGTCTATAAAAGTCCCATCCCGACTGCCGAAGTGGACATTCTGACAGCCTTCTGCCACAATCGAAACATCCCCTGCATCTTGGTTGAAGAGAACGACATCTACGTAAACCAACCGGACGAAATAGTGGAAGAGATTTTCCATAGACAGCTAAAAGTGGATCCCATTGGAGCAAGACCTTATATCGGTAATCATTCGGGCCGAGAGATTTATCAGCTCACGCCATTCATCAATGCCGAAGAGGAGCAGGCTCTACTGCCCACCCTTCCAAACTGTGAAATGGGGCGCTGGCATCCTGCTTTCGTCGACGTAACGGCCAGAGGAAACACCAAACAGAACGGAATTGACCGGATTAACCGCCATTTCAACATCCGGCGCGAGGAGGTCATGGCTTTTGGCGATGGAGGAAACGATATCGGTATGTTGCGCCATGCCGGCATCGGCATAGCTATGGGAAACGCCCAAGAGGATGTGAAATCCGCTGCCGACCACATAACCTCCGAAGTGGATGACAATGGCATAGCCAATGCCCTGAAACACTTCAAGATAATCTGATATCAGACAACAAGAACAGAACGCGAATCATTAATTAACTCCTGCCGAACATTGAACTTCGTTCCCGATAGCCAGAATAAAGAGTTTCAAGATGCCTTGCAGCTCATCCAATACACCCGCCAGTCCGTCTTTCTGACGGGCAAGGCAGGTACGGGGAAATCCACTTTCCTGCGCCACATTTGCAACATCACGAAGAAGAAACATGTGGTACTGGCTCCCACAGGCATTGCCGCCATCAATGCCGGGGGCAGCACGCTGCACAGCTTCTTCAAACTGCCTTTTTATCCTTTACTGCCCGAAGACCCTAACCTCAGCCTGCAACGGGGACGCATCCACGAGTTCCTCAAATATACCAAGACTCATCGCAAATTGCTTGAAGAGCTGGAGCTTGTCATCATCGACGAGATTTCCATGGTACGTGCAGACATCATCGATGCGATGGACCGTATTCTACGTGTCTATTCCCACAACCTGCGCGAGCCTTTCGGTGGCAAGCAGATACTGCTGGTGGGCGACGTTTTCCAGTTGGAACCGGTTGTAAAAGGAGATGAGCGGGAAATACTGAACCGTTTCTATCCCACTCCTTACTTCTTCTCGGCAAAAGTATTCAGTCAGATAGACCTTGTATCCATTGAATTGCAAAAAGTATATCGCCAAACCGACAAAGTATTTATCAACGTATTGGATCATATCCGCAACAACACAGTCAACTCCTCCGACCTGCAACTGCTGAATACCCGCTATGGCACACAAATCGAACAATCGGAAGCAGACATGTACATCACCCTCGCCACCCGCCGTGATAATGTGGACTATATCAATGATAAGAAGTTGGCAGAACTTCCCGGTGAACCGGTCAGCCTCCATGGTGAAATCAAGGGCGACTTTCCGGAAAGCAGCCTCCCCACTTCTCAAGAACTCACTCTGAAACCCGGCGCACAAATCATCTTCATCAAGAATGATTTCGATCGTCGTTGGGTAAACGGAACCATCGGTGTCATCAGCGGTTTCGACCCCATGGAGGAAACAATCTACATTATTACTGATGACGGCAAGGAGGTAGACGTAAAACGAGAATCGTGGCGAAACATCCGCTATAAATATAACGAAGAGAAGAAACAGGTTGAGGAAGAGGAACTGGGTACATTCACTCAATACCCTATACGCATGGCATGGGCCATCACCGTGCATAAGAGCCAAGGACTGACCTTCAGCCGAGTGGTCATTGACTTCACCGGCGGTGTATTTGCCGGCGGACAGACCTATGTAGCCCTCAGCCGCTGTACGGCACTCGAAGGCATACAACTGAAGAAACCCGTCAGTCGCGCCGACATATTCGTTCGCCCTGAGATTGTCAGCTTCGCAGCGCGTTTCAACAATCAGGCTGCCATTGACCGCGCCTTGAAACAGGCGCAGGCAGACGTGCAGTATGTTGCTGCCACCAAAGCCTTCGATAAAGGCGACTTCGACACCTTCCTGAACGAGTTCTTTAAGGCCATTCACTCACGCTACGATATAGAAAAGCCCAATATCCAGCGCCTCATCCGCCGGAAGCTCCACACCATCAACACGCTGCGAGAAGAGAACCGAGCCTTGAAGCAAGCTGCTTTGGAGAAAGAGAAAGCGTTAGTGAAATATGCCCGCGAATACATCCAGATGGGCGATGAATGCTTGAAGCTGGACATGAAAGAGGCCGCCATGAGGAACTACAACAAGGCCGTCACCCTATGTCCCAAGTTCAAGGAAGCCTGGAAGAAGATAAAGAAGCTGGAAAAGGAGATGCTTAATAGGTAAAAACTTTGGTTATAAGCGTTTATTCTCTATTTTTGTATTATATATAATCCATATTCCTAACAACCATGCTTCTGAAACTCTATGAAAAGAATAACAATGCTGCCGACCTTCAACAGGTTATCGATATTTTGAATGACGGTGGCATCATTATCTATCCTACCGACACGATGTATGCCATCGGTTGTCATGGACTGAAAGAACGTGCCATCGAACGCATCTGTCGTCTCAAAGATATAGACCCGAAGAAGAATAACCTCTCCATCATCTGTTACGACTTGAGTAAGGTTAGTGAGTATGCCAAAGTGGACAATGCCACTTTCAAACTGATGAAGCGCAACCTTCCCGGCCCTTTCACCTTTATTCTGGCAGGTACTACCCGGCTTCCCAAGATATTCCGCAATCGCAAAGAAGTAGGCATCCGCATGCCCGACAATGCCATCATTCAGGAAATAGCCCGTCTGTTGGATGCTCCTATCATGACCGCCACACTACCTCACGACGAGCACGAAGACATAGAATATTGCACCGATCCTGAACTGATAGAAGAAAAATACGGAACCGCCGTCAATTTAATAATCGACGGCGGCATCGGCAGCACCGACCTTTCTACGGTGGTGGACTGCACTAATGGAGAGATAGAAATCGTACGACAAGGAACAGGATGGTTGGATGAATGACATCATCACTCCCTGCTTTCAATATTCTCGTCAATCACCTTGATTTTCTCTTTGACGAGTTCGATATCCGCTTTCAGTTTTTCCACCTTGCGGTTAATTTCCGTCAGTAGATTATTGCCTTTTTTGGACGACGCCGTGAGGAATCCGAGATTGTTCTCGTAAGTCTGCAGTTCGCTCTTCATATTTTCAAAGGCACGCACCAACTTCTCACGCTCGCGATAAAGAGCTTGCGGACTGTTTTCCTGAATGGAAACAACTGTTGATTTGAAGTTACTTAATTTTTTGTTCGATGCACTGATATTGAATTGGTTGAACAGTTTATCAATCCGATTGTGATATTGCTTATAGATTTTATCCTTTTCTTTGAAAGGCACATGTCCGATACTATTCCACTCCTTCATCAGATTGCGCACCAATTGTGAGGCTTCTTCTGTTTCCATTTCATCGCTAATCGCGTCCAGCTGTTCGATGACAGCCCTTTTCTTTTCCAGATTATCATACTCCACGGAACGTTGAGAAGAAGCAGCTTTATTCTTTTGTTCGAAAAAATAATCGCAAGCAGAGATAAAGCGTTTCCACACGGCATCCGAATATTTCTTCGTCACCGGTCCGATGGTCTTCCATTCCTTTTGAAGCTTGGTCAGCTCGTCAGCGGTCTGTTTCCAATCCGTACTCTCTTTCAGCGCCTCCGCCTTTTCACACAACAGCCGTTTCTTTTCCAGATTTTCGGCCATGCTCTCCTTCAAGTTCTTCACAAACTCACCTTTCTTGCGGAAGAATTCATCGCACGCCTTGCGGAAGCGTTCGAAGATTCTCACGTTCATCTTTTGCGGAGCAAAGCCGATGGTTTTCCATTTATTTTGAAGGGCGATGATTTCCTGCGTCTTATTCTCCCAAGAAGCAAAGTTTGTCAGTTCGCTATAATCAATGGCCTCGATGATTTCACAAATCACAGTTTTTTGGTCCAGATTATTTTGCTCCACTTCTTTCAATGCTTCGAAATGTTGCTGGTGACGACGGTTTACGGCAGTAGAAGCAGCCTTGAAACGCACCCAGATTTCATCGCGTAACTCTTTGGCCACCGGCCCCGTATCACGAAATTCCTGATGCAACTTTTGCAACTGATGGAAAGCTGAAACCACATCGGCTTCATCCGCCAACTTCTCGGCTGCATCACACAAATGCATCTTGATTTCCAAGTTTTTCTTGAAGTCATACTCACGAAATTCATTGTTCAGCTTCAAGAGGTCATAGAACTTCTCTACATACAACTGATAGTTTTTCCAAAGTTCATTGATTTTTCCTTGCGGCAACAAGGTCACCTCGTTCCACTGCTGTTGCAGTTTCTTAAATTCCGTATAGTTTTTGTTCGGGTCATCGGGAGATTCCACCAACTCCTTTAGTTCTTCAATGATGGAAAGCTTGATTTGCAGATTCATCTCTTTCTGCTTTTCCTGTTCGGCCACAAACGCACTTCTCTTTTCTTTGATAACGGACATCACATGTTTAAACTCCTCTTCCAAGCTGTCTGCCTGCGGAATAAAATCTTCCGCCGCCCCACCGTTTTCCACAAACAACTTTCTCGCAGCCTCTTGTTCGGCATTGTGCAATCTGTAGAAAATTTGCTTCAAGGTGTCTATCTCCGGTTTCGCCGCATTCTCCACATCAGCAGCCATTTCTTTCAGCTTGACCAGGATTTCCTCCTTTGTGAGTTTCCGGTCAGATTCTACCGGCTTTGTTGAAACAACTTCTTCAGCGGGAGTTTCCGTAACTTTATTATCGGAAACCTCTGCTGCTTTTTTTTCTTCTTCTAACTCTACCTTTTTTTCAGGGAGATTAGTGTCATGAGCGTCCATCATTGTATTTATTTTTAGTAACGGGGGAAACCCGTTAGGGTTACATCAGACTACAAATTAATGAAATAAAAAGATTACTTCATATATTTTTCCTTAATATTTTCTCTTTTTCTTCCATTTATGATAACAGCACGGTAATACCCATGTAAAGCATCATGCCTATAATGTCATTGGTAATTGAAATAAACGGACCGGTAGCGATGGCCGGATCAACCTTCAACTTCTCCAATGTCATGGGCACCAACGTACCGAAGATAGAAGCGAACATCACGACCGCAAAGAGACTGATGGAAACAGAGTAAGTGACCGTGGCCGTTGCCCCGAAGCGAATAAAATTATAAATATATACCAGCAAAGAAATAATGGTGGCATTGATCACTGCCACAACAGATTCCTTAGCAATCTGCTTGAAAGTGTCTTTGGCATCCAAAGAGCTGTTGGCCAGTCCTTGCACAATGATGGCCGAAGACTGGGTTCCCACGTTTCCACCCGTACCGCCTATCAACGGAATGTAGAGAGCCATTTCGGGATGAGCGGCAAAAGTCGTATCGAAGTTGCCCAATATCATAGAGTTGCCTATACCGCCCAACATGCCGATGAGCAGCCACGGCAGGCGTGCAGATGTCTGACGCATTACGTTGTCGTCCGTCTCCACATCCTGAGACAAACCCGATGCCAACTGGTAATCGCGTTCCGACTGTTCACGCACCTCATCCATGACGTCGTCCACAGTGATCTGTCCCACCAGACGCCCTATACTGTCTATCACAGGAACCGCCACCAAGTCGTACTTTTCGATGACCTGCACCACTTCGTCGATGGAAGTGTCTACATGGACGGAAATAGGGTCTTTCTTCATCACATGTTTCACCTTAGAGACAGACGGAGAAGTTATCATCTTCTTCAACGGAAAGACTCCTTGCAGGCGGTCTTCATCGTCGATGACATACACGTAATAGATTTCGTCCAGTTTTTCAGCTTGCAAGCGCATCTCTTTCAGGCACTCCGGCATACTCCAATTCTCATTGACGGTCACCATCTCGGTTCCCATCAATCCACCGGCTGTGTCTTCATCATACTTCAACAAGTCTACGATGTCTCCCGCCTGTTCAATGTCCTCGATGTGCGAAAGGATTTCCCCCTGCTTTTCCTCATCAAGTTCGCGTATCAGGTCTACGGCATCGTCCGTATCCATGTAATCAACGAAGCGCTTGGCAATGGTCTCCGAAGGAAGGATTTCCAGAAATTCTTTCCGGACATCTTCATCCATCTCCACCAACACGTCGGCTGCGGTTTCATTGTCCAGAAGACGGTAGACGAAACGGGCCTCCTCCGAATCAAGGTCATTGCATAGCTCCGCAATATCCGCCGGGTGGAGGTCAATCAAAAGCGCCTTGACAGTATCTGCGTCCTTTTCTTCAATCAGCCCTTTGACTCTATCTATATATTCTTCAGTTATTTCCATGTGTAAATCAGTGATGAGTGATGAACGATTAACGATGAGTGATGAGCGGTGAACGATAAGCGGTGAATCACTAACCGCTAACCACGTTTTTCCAGAACTGCTGCCACTCTGTTTGTCAAATCAATAAATTCTTGCACGGATAGTTGTTCGGGACGTTTGTTGAACAACGGATCTTCCGTCAGCGGACAATCTTTTCCAAGTATCGGTTTTATGGAGTTCCGCAATGTCTTACGGCGTTGGTTAAAGGTCGTCTTCACTATCTGTTTGAACAGTTTCTCGTCACATCCCAACGCTTGCGTTTCGTTGCGCGTCATGCGGATAACGGCACTCTTCACTTTCGGCGGAGGATTGAACACATGTTCGTTCACAGTGAACAGATACTCCACCTTGTACCATGCCTGTATCAGCACGCTCAATATGCCGTATGCCTTGTTGCCCGGCCCTGAGGCAATGCGTTCGGCCACCTCTTTCTGTATCATGCCCGTGCAACAGGGAATCAAGTCTTTATACTCCAGCATCTTGAAAAATATCTGGCTGGAAATATTATAAGGATAGTTTCCCGTCAGAACAAAAGGCCGACCACCGAACAATCGTTGCAGGTTCATCTTGAGGAAATCGTCCTCGATGATATGGTCTTCCAATTGCGAAAAGGCTTCCCTCAGATAAGCCACCGACTCGTAGTCCAGCTCCACCACTTTCACCTCACGCCCCTTAGGCAGGAGAAAACGTGTCAACACGCCCATCCCCGGTCCTACTTCGAGAATAGGTATTTCGGGACAAGCATCCACCGTGTCGGCAATGTCCTGCGCCACCTTCCGGTCGTTCAGGAAATGTTGGCCGAGAAACTTTTTGGGTTTAACTAATCTCATGTATCAACTAAATCATTACTTTTGCTCCGCAAACGTAAGCCGTCATTCGTCATTACAATCCCACGGATTAGTTTTGTAATGAGGCATAACCTGCTTTTACGGAACAAAGGTAATTCTTTTCAACGAAGAATAAAGAATGATGAATGAAGAATTTGGATATATCAGATGAAGAAACTGCTGAAAAAGACATTGAAAGCCGTGCTGCCCATCCTTTTGGGGGGATTTATCCTTTATTGGGTATATCGTGATTTTGACTTCGGAAGGGTGAAGACAGTGCTTCTGCACGCCACAAACTGGTGGTGGATGCTTTATTCCCTCTTGTTCGGTGTCATGAGTCATGTGTTTCGCGGCTGGCGTTGGAAACAGACATTGGCGCCTTTGAATGCCCATCCCAAGACGAACGATTGCGTGGATGCCATTTTTGTGTCGTACGCGGCCAATCTGATACTGCCCCGTTTGGGCGAGGTGTCGCGTTGCGGCGTGCTTGCCAGATACGACAACGTGTCCTTTGCCAAATCGCTGGGGACGGTAGTAACCGAGCGGCTGGTCGATACACTCTGCATCTTGCTGATTATGGGTATCACCTTTCTGCTGCAAATGCCGGTATTTTTCCGTTTCTTTGAAGAAACGGGCACAAAAATCCCCTCATTGCTGCATCTGGTCACCTCTCCTTGGTTTTATGTCGTGCTTTTCTGCATCATCGGAGTGGCGGTGCTCCTTTACTTCTTGCTGCGGACGCTCTCTTTTTTTGAGAAAGTAAAAGGGGTCGTACTGAATGTGTGGGAAGGGGTGATGTCGCTCCGGAAAGTAAAAAACATCCCGTTGTTCATCCTTTACACCCTGCTCATCTGGATTTGCTATTTCTACCATTTCTATATCACCTTTTACTGCTTTCCTTTTACGGAACAGCTTAGCTACCTTGCCGGATTGGTGATGTTTGTTGGCGGCACTTTTGCCGTCATTGTCCCTACGCCGAACGGTGCAGGGTCTTGGCACTTTGCCGTCATCACCATGATGATGCTTTATGGAGTGAATGCCACGGATGCCGGCATTTTTGCACTGATAGTGCATGGCATACAGACATTACTGGTCATCGTATTGGGCATTTGGGGATGGATGCACCTTTCGTTGACAAACCGGACGAAGAGCGACAAAACGGTAACAGAAGATGCTGTAAAATAAAAAAGGGAAGTCTCACGACTTCCACAATTCTTCTAACCTTAAATCTAAATCTCTATGAAAAAAACGTGTTGCAAAGATAGCGTTTTATTGCACACGACATTCCCTCCAAACCCTATAAAGAAGAAAAATATATATAATATATGCTAAAACACACTTGTTTAATGGTATAGATTCACTTCTTCGTTCAATTATGGAGGTTGTAAACATGCCGGTGTCGCATCTTCCTCCCTACGGGATAGAACCTTCACCGTCTGCCACCGCTAATCCCTAATCGTCAACCGCTATTCTTCCGCCACTGCCCCGGCGTCATCCCCTTTTCGGACTTGAAGAGGGTGCTGAAATTGCGTGCATGGCGGAAGCCCGATTGTTCGGCCACTTCGGATATCCCCAAATCTGTCTCTTGAAGTAAGCGGATGGCATGTTCCATGCGGCAACGGACGATATACTCGCCCAAACCGATGTCCATCACCCCCTTCAGCTTATTGTAGAGCGTGGCACGGCTCATACCCATGCGGGAGGCAAGAAAGGAGACGTCCATCGCAGGGTTGCCAATGTTTTCGCAGATGATGTGTTGCAGTCGCAGCAGCAGTTCTTCGTCACGATGATTGCGCGGAGCAACGGGTGAAGCCGGCAAGTCGGCGGCAGGCCGATAGTGTTCCTTCACGATGTGGCGTGCATGCAGAATGGTCTGTATGCGCAGGCTGAGCATCTCCATGTCGAACGGTTTGGTGATGTAGGCTTCGGCACCCGCCTTATAGCCCTCTTCCATCACCTCCTCGTCGGCACAAGCGGTGAGCAGTATCACGGGGATATAGTCCAGTTCGGGACGTTGCTTGATGTACCGGCACAGCTTCAAGCCGTCCATACGGGGCATCCGGATATCGCTCACCACGATTTGCGGCGCTTTGGAAGCAAGCAGGGGCAATGCCTCCAGACCGTCGTGCGCCTCGTACACCTCCTCGAAGAGGGCTTGCAACTCGCACACCAGCAGGTGGCACAAATCGCGGTCGTCCTCCACAATCAGTATCGAGTGGTACTTCTCCCGCCCCACCGATTGCACATTTTCCACCTTCGGCAAAGGCATGTCGGGGGCAAGGCGGTTCAACAGTTCGATGCGGGGAGAGGATTTGATGTGAGCGGCCTCGGTGCGGAGAGGCAAGGTAAACGAGAAAGTGGCTCCTTGTGTGCCGTCGTCGTTGGCATGCGCACTGATGACACCTCCGTGCATCTCGACCAACTGGCGGGCGTAGGAAAGGCCGATGCCCGTACCCTCCGAGCCATGATCGCCCCGATAGAAGCGGGTGAAAAGATGCGGAAGGTCTTCGTCGCGAAGCCCGATGCCGTGATCGGTGACTGTGACCCGCAGGTATGAGCCGCCGTCTTCGCACGAAGTGCGTACAACGGTTTCCGTCTCCGCTTCGCTGAACTTGTAAGCATTTGTCAGCAAGTTGTTCATCACAATTTCACATTGCGCGCGGTCGAAGCAAACCGTCCCTATACGCCCGTCCGGCTCGAAACGGAGCGTGATACCCCGTTCGCCGAACTCGGTGCGAAAGTCGTCGAGCACACCTCCCAGCCACTCGTTGAAAGGGAGTGCCGACATGCGCAGTATGTTCTCCTCCACCTCCATACGCCGTATGTTCAGAATCATGTCGATGAGGTTCTTCATCTGTCGCGTCTGCTTGAAGATGCCCCTCAACCGCATGCGCACCTCGTAGGGAATGTTCCGACCGGCTACAAGCTGCTTCAACGGCGTGTAAATCAGCGTGAGCGGCGTGCGCAGCTCGTGGCTGATATTGATGAGGGCGCGCACCTTGTCCTTGTATATCATCCGTTCTTTCTCCCTCAACTCATCTTGCATCCGCTTCTCGCGGGCACGAATGGCAAGCACCGCCGCCAACAGCAACAGCACACCCACCGCCACAAGAAAAGGAGTGCGCAGCCACCACGGGGGCAACACGGTAAGTGTCAGCAACGGGAAAAGTCCGGTCCATTCGCCGTTATCGGCAGTGCATTGACCTGTAATGCGATACGTGCCCGGAGGAAGAGTTTGCAAAGTCAGCTTCGGACGGGAAGTCTCGATATAGCCCTCGTTCAGTCCGCCGATACGGAAGCGATAAATGCGTTTATGGAACAGGTCGGCTCCACTGAGGCTTACAGAGAGGTTGAGCGAAGTGAAACCATTCTCCACTTCCATCATTCCGTCGGACGGCAGAGCCACAGGCGCACCTTCCAAAAGCGCCTCTTGCAGGAACAGCCTCGGAATGCGTGGAAGGGCGTCTTCCTTCAGTGCCGGGTTCACGCGCAACAGTCCTTCGGAGCCTCCCATATAGACACTACCGTCGCGAGCGTTCAGCACAGGCTTGGGCAGGAAATCGTTGGGCAACACGCCGTCCGTCTCGCTGTAAATGACGAAATGCCGCCGTTGTGGGTCGTAGACATACAGCACGCCTACCGCACCCATCCACACCGTACCGTCGCGTCCGGCAACCAACGAAGTTACCAAATCATTGCCATCGGGAAGAACGATGTTCTCCGGTTTCTGCCTTCCGGGTAAAAGACGGCTCACACCTCCGGGTTCGGCAAACCACAACGTTCCGTCCGAGCCGAGAGCGGCGGTCAGTATTCGGTTGACAGCACGCTCTACGACGTATCGGAAGCTGTCGGTAGCCCGGTTGTGGCAGAAGATACGTGTGCGGTCGTGATAATAATCTTCGGTTCCCGCCGTACCTATGTATATCCACGAAGGAGCCGTCCGGGGCAAGCCGGTGCGTATGGGTGTCAACAATCCTTTATGAGGATGATAGCGATAGGCGGCCGAACCGTAAATCTCAATCCCTCCGTCAGAGGTAGGGCGCAGGTTGACGGGACTTCCCGAAGCCTCCAGCCTCCTCTGTATTTCCTTATCAGGCAAAGCGATGCGCCGATAAGCACCCGTGCGTTTGTTCAGAGCGAAAAGTCCGCGTGTAAAGCTGGAGAGCAACAGCTCGGTGTCCGACAAGGGACAAAGCGAAACAATCTTTTCGCCCTCTGTGGCCGGATAGTGTGCAAACTCTTCCGTATCAGGCGAAAAGCGGTTCACTCCCCCACCATCCGTACCTATCCAAAGCGTTCCGTCACTCTCTTCCCAAAGGCACAAAGGGCACTTGTCCGACAGCCCGAGCCGTGGATTCAACGAGGCCTTGGTATAGGTCTTGATAAAACTCTTCCGTGCGCCGAGTACACCTTCGCGCACCATACCTATCCACAAATAGTCGTCCGTGGGACAAAGGCAGGTGGCGGAGTTGGCAGGGAAATTGGGAGAGTTTTGCGCAGTGATGTGCTGCACGGTTCCGGTATCCGCATAAAGCACATTGACGCCCCCGCCATCCGTAGCCATCCAAAGAGCGCCTCCCCACTCCTTGATGTCGAGCACGATGTCGTTGTTCAACCTGCCGTTGGAACGGTTATACTCCGCCAGCAGTGTGCCATCGTGCGCATAGCACTTCACCCCCCTGCCGTAACAAGCAATCCAGTAGTGCTCCTTTTTGTCCCGATAGAGGTAATTCACCGCCGAAACATCTCCCTGCATGGGTGCCGCAATGATGTTTCCGTTTCGTTTGTTCAGCAACATCAACCGCCCGGATGAGTCGTTCATCAGAAAGTGCTCTTCATCATAGGGCAGCAACAGCTCCGGACGTACTCCCCGCAATGAAAAGGGAATGGCATATAGCGGCGCTTTGTTCAGATCGTAAATCAGCAAAGAGTCTGCCACGGGTACAATGACCTGATCTCCGTGGGGTACGACATGATTGGCCGCTACCGGCTTTCCGTCTCGAAACAACGGCTTCAGGTCTCGTTGCTCCGGTTCGTAACAAAGTACCCCGCCGATGGTGGTAAACCAGATGCGTCCGCTTTTATCCCCTTGTATGTGCAGTACGTGGTGGAGATTATTGGCAACGCCGACCATATCACACCCATCTGCGATATATTTCCTTATCTTCTCTCCGTTGAACCGATATACGCCCTGTTTGGTTCCTATCCATAAAGACCCTCTGCCATCGTCGTACAGTGCGGTGACGGACGAAGGCAAACCTTCGTTGATAGACAATTGCTTGAAGTGATAGTAAGGCGTTTTGTTTGCCCCTGCCCGTAATGAGAGCAGGCATAAGAAAAGCAAAACAAACAGGCTTCCGAACCTTTTTCCAAGACTGTTCGCCAAGTATTCTTCCATGTATTTCAGATTTAAATCCTGCATAAAAAGGAATATTCTATCCATTCTATCCATTCTATCCATTCTATCCATTCTTTCCTCTATCCCTGTACTCCGTCGGGGTCATCCCCATCTTCTGCTTGAAGCACTTGCTGAAATAGCGTGGGTCGTTGATACCCACCATATAGGAGATTTGAGTCATGGTATATTCACCGGTTTCAATGAGCTGAACGGCACGATTGATACGCATTTCCTTAATAAACTCAATCGGTGCCAAACCTGTCAATGTCTTCAGCTTCTTAAAGAAAACAGAACGGCTGACTGCCAACTCCTGCACCAAATCATCCACAACCAAATCACCGTTATCCATATTCTTCTCCATCAGTTCCCGCAGTTTATCCATAAATTTGCGGTCATTAGGCGATAGCTCCGGAGCTTTTTGTTCTTCTGCTCCTTCCGCCGTCAGAGACGAGGCTACTGTTCCGGAAGAGATTAAATCAGCCCGGTATAGTTCCTGAAGTTTACGGCGTTGTATCAACAGATTCTTGACACGCGCCTTCAGATACGTCGCGCTGAAAGGCTTCGTAATGTAATCGTCCGCACCGAACTCCAACCCTTCCACCTTACTTTCCATAGAGGTCTTTGCCGTCAGCAAAACAATGGGAATGTGGCTGGTGGTCATATCGGCTCGCAAATCGCGGGTCATGGAGATACCGTCTTTTTCCGGCATCATCACGTCGCTGATAATGATATCCGGAAGGAACTTCAGGGCCTTGCTCATCCCTTGCACACCGTCTACCGCCTCCACAACCCGATACTCGGATGCAAAAACTGTGCGCAGAAACAGCCGTAATTCCGAGTTATCTTCCACCAGCAACATGGTCTCCTTATCCACTGCCGCCTCTTCATCCTCTTGTTCCTGCAATTCTTCTTGTTCTGCCGTATGCGAATGAACCGCTTCATCCGCATCCATCACCTGCCCTGCCATTTCCACTCTTGCCGCCGCATCATCCTGAAGGAACTCCACTCCGTCATCGTAATGTTCTTTACCCTTCAGGAAATCGACCTTAAAACAACTACCCTCGCCCAACTTGCTGTCAACGGAAATCACGGCTTTATGCATTTCAACCAGCTCTTTCACCAACGACAGGCCTATTCCTGTACTCGACTGATTAAACAACCCTCGGTCTACCAGATTCTCAAACCGCAGAAAGATTGACTTCTTCTTGTTTTCGGCAATGCCGATGCCTTGATCTTCCACCCCGACAGATACGGATTTCTCTTCTTCACGAACAAAGACCGTTATCATTTTCCCGTCAGGGGTGTATTTAAAAGCATTGGATAACAGGTTGAACACTATCTTTTCATACTTGTCGACATCCACCCATAGATAAAGCTCTTCCTTCTCCGTCTCAAACAAAAAGTCGATACGATGCTCTTCGGCCATGGCATCGAAACTCTCCATAATCTTACGGGTAAACGCCACGACATTGACGCGCTGCACCTGCATCTTCATTTTCCGGTTCTGTATCTTGCGGAAATCGAGAATCTGATTAATCAGGCGAAGCATGCGGTTGGTATTGCGCTCTACTACCAGAAGCTGCTCGCGGGCGTCATCCGGCAGTGTGGTATTCGCCAAGACATGCTCCACAGGGCCTGAAATCAGAGTCAGGGGGGTGCGCAATTCATGGGAGATGTCCGTAAAGAAACGCAATTTCATATCAGCCATTTGCCGTTCCATATCTACCCGATGCTTCAACCGGTAGATGGTGAACAAGATATATACCGCCGTAATGATAATAAGCAGCACCAACAAGACGTAGAGGACATAGGCAAAAGGCGTTTCCCAAAACGAAGGAAGTACCTCTATATCGAGTGTACGGATATTATCCACCCATACTCCATCGGCATTCGTCGAGCGCACTTTAAAGACATAGTCTCCTTTGGGAAGATTCGTATATGTAGCCATCCGTTGTTTACCCACATAGTTCCATGATTTTTCAAATCCCTCCAGAATATAGGCATACTGAATCTCGGACGGAGCCGAGTAATCGAGCGCCGCATATTGAATGGTGAAGATATTTTCTTTGTGAGACAGCTCCAGTTTGCGCGTGTCGTCCAGACTTTGCTTCAAGACCGACTTCTCTCCGGGCATTACATTCTCATTGGAAAGCAACAGACCGGATAATACAATGGGAGGAACGTAATCGCTCTTGCGTGTGGAATCGGGGTTGAACACAAAGATGCCGTTGCTTGCACCGAACAGGACATTGCCCTGAGAAGTGCAGGCAGCAGCCGCCTCGCTGAAACGTACCCGGGAAAAAACACCTTTATTATCATAATTCTCAAATCTTTCTTCCGAAGGAATAAACTTGCTGATACCGTTCTCGGTACTCATCCAAAGATTGGCACTGCCATCCTCGATTATAGACAAAAGCACATCGGACGGCAACCCGTCTTGTACGGAGTAAGATTTGAACCGGGCATTGCCGTCCCGGTCCAGAGAAACCAGCTTGTTCAACCCTCCGCCGAAGGTGGCCAGATAAAGCTCTTTGTTCCGGGTGGAGATAATCCAGTGAACATCGTTATTGCTCAAGCTATGTATATCTTCCGGCACACGCACGTAATGATGAAAAACGGCATCTTCCGGAGAAGCGAAATCTTCGTTCAGCATCAAGGCTCCCACGGTTGTGCCAATCCAGATATGTCCCCGGCCGTCGCCGGTAATGAAACGTGCTTTGTAGCAATCGTCTATGGGATAACCCTTCAGGTTATTGCGATGATTGACGAAGATTTCCTTCCCCTCCTTGTCATGCGTCATGTAGTTTACACCGCCGGCAAAGGTAGCCACCCAGATTCTTCCGCGAGCGTCTTCGTACACACAATAAACGTTATCGTCACTCAAACTGTAAATATCATCTCTCCGATACCTGTAACGTGTCAGTTCATAACGTGCATCGCCTTTCCGTTCGGCTTTTACCAAACCGTCTCCTTTCGTTGCAATCCAAAGGTTGCCTTTTTTGTCCTGTAAGATGAAATAAACATTCCCCCGCAACGGAACACCGGTATGTGATATTACACCTTCCTCCGTCAAATAGCCCCGCTCCTTACGATTTTTATCATACACCCTCAGTTTGCCGTCTTTCAGGCCTACCCAGAGATTGTGTTCCTTGTCCTCGCAAAGTCCCCTCACCTCGTTGCTCAACGATTCGTAATGATGGGGCACAGGGGTAATCATCTCAAATTGCGGGGGACGGAAAGTCACTTTCTCCAAGCCCTTTGAGTGGGTGCACATCCATAAATTGCCCTGCCTGTCCGAGAAAGCGGCATGAATCTTATTGGAGAAACGCCAGTTGCCGTCCGCCAAACTATTATAGAAAGGACGCAGACAGTTCTGCTTTCTGTCGAAATAGGAGAATCCTCCTCCGTAAGGATGTACCCACACCATACCGTGGACGTCTTCATGTACATGAAAAGCCGGGCGCGAACGGTCTGTACTGGTAGGTTCCACGGCGATGGTTTCAGTTTTCAGCGCCTGTGTTTGGGGATTAAAATGTGCAACGATGCCCGGTATGTGCTGTTCAAACCACACTTCCGAATATTTGTCCACATAGACGGAATGAACAGGAGCGTCCGGCAAGCGGGATGCCTCATAATGTTTCGTGGTCTTTGTACGGAACCGATACACGTAAAAGCCGTCGGTAGCGGTGGCTATAAGCATCTCGTGTTCATTCAGTTTCTTGATAGATACGATTTTTGAAGTACCCGGCAGTCGGAACAGGCTAAACTTGCCCGTCGGCTTCCGGTAGCACCATATACGCCCGTTCTCCGATCCAAAGAGTATTTCATCGCCCTGCTCCAGACAAGTATAGAATGGCTGTCCGTCCTTCGTTTCTTTTTCTGCCGTCTCCGTAAAAAAAGACACGGGCGTTTTCCTACCGGACACAAGCATGCCCAATCCATTGTCGGTCAGCATCCACTCATGGCCGGAAAGGTCTTCATACACCTCGTGCACGCGTACGGCCGGAAACAGACCGGTTTCCGCAGCATACCATTCCGTAGTGAGCCTGTAAGTGTCAGGCGACGTTACGACCCGAATCGCTCCCTCCTTTTCGGTAAGCAACCATACGACACCACCGGGTAGAAGCTTGATAGACGTTATTGTGGCAGCGCTTCCTCCTGCATTTCCCGAAGGCACTTGCTCGAATATCTCGGTGCGGGGATCGAAACGATAGACGCGGTTATCATAAGTCAGAAGCCAGAGAAAACCATACCGGTCTTCATACATCCGGTCTATACGGTTATTGGTCAATGCGATTTGGTTGCCCAGCCTCGCTTTATACGTTTTGAATGTATATCCGTCAAAGCGGTTGAGGCCATCCCAAGTGGAGAACCACATGTTCCCCCTGCTGTCCTGCAAGATGCCCATCACCGTGTTTTGAGACAAGCCGTCCTCAGATGAATAATGAGTTAAAAAACAATCGGGCTGCGCGCAGACAGTCCATACATACATCAAACTCGTTATCAGATATAAGATTCTTTTTGCCATAATCAGTCCATTCTGTGCGGTAAAGATACATATTTCATAGAGAATTATCGTATCTTTGTTTTTTATTTAATAATCACAGACAAACCGCCAAGCCATGAGATACACCGCCATTCTTTTCTGCCTATTCCTCCTTATGCACTCCACCGCCTCCGCACAAACCGACACCATCCCTTACGGGACAGTGAAGAACATGCCCACTTTCTATGAACAACTGAAGCGGCAGCTGACCTACCCCATGGCATGGGGCAACTCGCCGACAAAGGATTTTGACCGATGGCGTGCAGAAGCCCGCAACATCCTGACGGAATGCATGCAAAACCTTACCCCCGCCCCGCAGAGCTATGACATGGAAACCGTAGACACAGAATCTCGCAACGGATACAAAGCACATAAAATCCGCTTCAACGTCTCTGCATGGTGCCGCATCCCCGCCTATCTGCTGGTTCCCGATGGCGAGGGACCTTTCCCCGCCATCGTCGTGCTACACGACCACGGTGCCCATTTCTCCATCGGCAAGGAGAAGATGATACGCCCCTTCCATGTAGCGCCGGAAACATTGGCCGATGCCGACGACTGGGCAGAACGTTGTTACGACGGCCGGTATGTGGGCGATTATTTTGCAGCCCGCGGCTATGCCGTTCTGTCCATCGATGCCTTGTTTTGGGGAGAACGCGGTCGAAAGGAGGGCGTCGACTATGACGGACAGCAGGCACTTGCGTCCAATTTCCTGCAAATGGGCAGTTCTTGGGGCGCATTTATCCATATGGACGACGTGCGCAGCGCCGAATTTCTTGCTTCCTTGCCCTTTGTCGATAAAGAGCGAGTGGGATGCCTCGGTTTCTCCATGGGGGCTTATCGTTCATGGATGCTGTCCGCCCTCACCGACTGCGTGAAGGCCTCCGCCTCGATATGCTGGATGAACACCACAGACAGCCTGATGACGCCGAACAATAACCAGAACAAAGGCGGTTCGGCCTACGCCATGCTCATCCCCGGCCTGCGCCGCTATCTGGATTACCCCCATACCGCAAGCATAGCCTGCCCCAAGCCCACCCTCTTCTTCAACGGAACACAAGACAAGCTATTCCCGATGGCCGGAGTGAAAGACGCCTATGCCACCATGCAGTCCGTATGGAAGAGCCGGCATGCGGCAAATCGTCTTGTCACCAAAATCTGGGATGAGAAACATTTTTTCAGCCAAGAGATGCAAAATGAAACTTTGGATTTTTTCAACAAATGGCTGAAGTAACACGTGTTTCGCCACCATGAAACTTTTAGTTTCACCCCTTCTCTAAGGATGAGACCCTACTTCCCAATACAACTGAAGCCACTTCCCAATACGAGTGAGGCTGCCTCAGTCGTATTGGGAAGCGGCTTCTCCATACATGGGAACAAATAAGGCCGTAAACACCGTTTCACAACCGCCACACATCGTGCAGGCATGCATCACATATCGCAACCGGCCATTTCTATCCCAAATCCTTGCATACCTCAAGTATTTTAGCGAATATTGCACGTAATTCGTTACAATTATAGAATAGATGTTTCCGCATAATCATATAACAGACATGGACGAACAGCTCTTCAGAAGCTTTGTAGAGGCATATTCGGGCGACCTGTTGTATTATGCACGCTACCTTGTCCGCTCCAAAGAGGAAGCGGAAGATATTGTGAGCGATGTCTTTGTCGAAGTCTGGCAGAACAGAAATAAACTGGCGGAAATAAAAAAGATAAAAGCATGGCTGCTGACCATTACCCACAACAAAGCAGTCTCTTACCTGCGCAAGAAAGCCGGCTCCATGACCTCCGTCTCATGGGACGATTTGGCCGCGCACACCATGCCCGACGAATTGCAGACACCCGACGAACGACTCATCAGCCGGGAAGAGATGACCCGCATCAACAAAGCCATCAACGATTTGCCACCCCGCTGCAAGCAAGTATTTGTTCTGGCCAAGATAGAGAAACTCCCTTATAAAGAGATTGCCACGATGCTGGACATCTCCGTAAAGACCATCAACATACACGTGGCCAAAGCCTTAGAACACATAGCGGCAAGCCTGAAAAGATAAACCAAGGCAACGAATAAACGTCCCATTCTACCTCTCCGGCTGACCCGATTTTCCCACCCGCACAAAAAAACTATCTTTCGGAATAGGAGATTTTAAAACAAGTTGCGTCATATTAATAACACTGTCACACAGATGGAAGATAAAAAGAATAAAGAAAACGAAAAATACCAACAGTTGGCCTCTTTCTTGGACAACCGTTCCGCCTGCCCCGATGAGAACTTTTCTCAACCGGAAGAAGAAGATTTGCAGAAGTTGATTTTCTTATGGGATGAGTGCGCACCCTCACGGACAGAGCCGAACAAAGTATGGGACAAAACCCTGCGGAAGATAGAAGAGAAGGCTGGCAAACAAGCCCCACGCATCAAGACGCGCACAGCCTTTATGCTGTATGGCGGACCGGTTGCAGCATCCATTGCCCTCTTGCTCGCCTTTTTCTATTTCCTGAATCAAGACGGAAAAGACGTTGAAGACGAAAAGGCCAAGATGGAGCAATTCCTACTTGCCAACACGGGTGATGAAGAGATAAAAGAAGTGACACTGGTGGTTTCGGACAAGAAAAAAATAGAGATAGCCAACAATGCCCAAGTGGCTTACACACAGGGCGGTCAGGTACAGGTCAATTCCTCCAAAGTAGATGAAGCGCCCGTAGCGGAAGAAGCCGTGGAAGAAACTGAAGAATACAACCAGATCATCGTACCCAAAGGACGCCGCTCCATGATTGTGCTTGCCGACAATAGCCGTATATGGATAAATTCCGGCAGCAAGGTGATTTATCCGCGCACATTCAAAGGAAAGAAACGACCAATCTTTGTAGAGGGTGAAGCCTACTTGAAAGTAGCGCACAACAAGGAAAAGCCTTTCATAGTCAGTACTTCCGCCTTCGAAGTCGAAGTATTGGGCACATCTTTCAACATTGCCTCACGCAAGGGAAGCAATCGGGCCGACGTCGTACTGGTAGAAGGCTCGGTAGACGTAAAAGACCATCAGGAAAGACATATAAAGATGCAACCCAACGAACGGGTGGAACTGAACGAGGCGGGCATCGCAAAGAAAGAAAAAGTAAACGCGCTCGACTACATCCATTGGGTAGACGGAGTATGGGTGCTGAACGGAAAACCACTGAAAGAGGTATTGCGATATTTGACAGAGTACTATGGACGTCCGATAACCTGTCAACCTTCCATCGCAGATATTCCTTTCTTCGGAAAACTTTATTTGAATGAAGAGTTGGACGCCGTACTGGAATCAATCAAACAAACCTTAGCTCCGGAATTCACCTCTCGAAAAGACGCAATCTATATAGACGAAAACCAATGAGAAAGAAAAACATATTGTTAACCCTAAAACGTTCTAACATGAAATCACAAAAAGAATCGACATAGAACACCCTCCAATAAGGATAAAGAATGGTCGGGCAATATAGCAGGTATTGCCCGACCGGAATTGATTTTAATCCAATCTATTTTTAGTAACCAAAATCAGTACGAAAGTATGAAAAAAGAGATGATTATCGAACGGATAAATAGTCGTTTTATGTCTATTTATCTATTATTATGCGTTTTTTTAGCGACAGAGGGCAGCTTGATCTCCCTCTATGCTGCGGATTATCGCGGTTCTGAGAACGAGCAAAAAGTGGCAACGGCACAAACGGTGAAGCAAGTGCTTGACCATATCGAGCGCAACAGCAACTATGTCGTTCTGTATTCCGACAATGTGCTGCCGGAATTAGAGAAAAAAGTTTCCGTCAATACAAGCGGAAAGGCTGTGACGGAAATCTTGCAAGAACTCTCTTCTACCACGAACCTTGAGTACAAGATGAACGACCGCCAGATTACGGTAGCAAAGAAGTCTCCGGTCACCGCTCCTCAACCACAACAAAATGCAACGATTAAAGTAACCGGCCAAGTAGTTGACGAGAACGGGGAAACCATCCCCGGTGCCAACGTAGTGGTAAAAGGCCAGACCGGAATCGGCACGGTGACCGACTTGGACGGCAAATTTACGTTGGACGTTCCACAAGGCTCTGTATTGGTAATTTCTTTTATCGGATATGTAACACAAGAACATTCCGTGAAAGCCGGAGAAAAGCTGACAGTGAAATTGATTCCCGATGCTCAGGCCTTGGAAGAAGTTGTGGTAGTTGGCTATGGCGTACAAAAGAAAGAAAGTTTGACCGGTGCCATGCAGACAGTGAGTAGCAGTAAGCTGAAAGACATCACTACCCCTTCTGTTGAAAATATGTTGAACGGTAAAGCAGCAGGTGTATACGTGGCTCCGGGTTCCGGCCAACCGGGTGCGTCGGGTGCGGTGGTCATTCGCGGTAAAGTAACATTGAATGGCGGGACAGCACCGCTATGGGTCATTGACGGTGTAATCGTGGGGTCGGATGCCGGACAGCTGAATCCGAACGACATTGAAACCATGACTATCCTGAAAGATGCTTCTTCTACCGCAATCTACGGCTCCGAGGGTGCCAACGGTGTTATTGTGGTTACCACAAAAAGCGGCAGGACTGACAAGATGAGTATCGATGTTTCCGCCAAATTGGGTGTGAGTAACCTGAACAACGGGAATCTGGAGGTGATGAACGGGGCAGAATTATATGACTATTATAATTCATTTTCCAATGCAGGCAGTATAAACTTCGCACGTTGGAATCCCGATTTGCGCAATAGTAATTTCAGTTGGTGGGATTTGGCTACCAAAACAGGGTTTACACAAGATTACAATGTTTCTTTGCAGGGAGGAAATGAAAAACTGAACTCTTTCGTATCCATCGGTGTGTATGACGAAACGGGTACCGTCAAGGGGTATGATTACACCCGCTACAACTTTCGCACAAAGGCCACCTATAAACCGTTCAAGTGGTTGACCGTAAAACCCTCTTTGTCCGGAGCACGTCGCGATATCACTGACACACAGTACAGCGTAGGAGCCATGTATTCCATGCTACCTTGGGACAGTCCTTACGATGAAAAAGGGAATTTAGTACCACATCGTTACTCCGGCTGGGTAAACAACTCTCAAACCAATTATCTGCTCGACCTCAGTTATGGAAACAAATCCAGCTCCCGCTATCTTGAGTTTATGGGAAATTTTGACTTTGACATCAAACTGACCGACTGGCTGACTCTCTCTTCCGTGAACAGTTACAAATACATATCCTATGCAAGTGAAAGCTATACCGACCCTCGCTCCAGTGGCGGTAAAAGTGTGCAAGGACGCGTATCCGATTACAGATGGGAAGCCGCACGCCGCTATACCAATCAGATATTGCGCTTTAATAAAAATTTCGACAAACACTCTATACAAGCATTAGCAGCACACGAGTTCAAAGACTATTGGAGTAAAACACTCGATGTTAATGGAACAGGACTTATCTCCGGTTTCGAAGTATTGGATGTCACTTCATTAGCCGAAAAAGCAAAGGGAGGAATTACAGAATGGGCTGTTGATTCTTACTTTTTCAGAGGAAATTACAGCTATGATAACAAGTATCTGGTAGAAGCTTCGCTTCGTCGTGACGGTGCTTCCAATTTCGGCGACAATGCAAAGTGGGGTAACTTCTTCTCTATCAGTGCAGGTTGGAATGTCAACCGTGAAGAATGGTTCAAATGGGATTTTGTGAATAACTTGAAACTTCGTGCTTCTTATGGCACAGTAGGAAATCGCCCGGATTCTCTTTATCCGCAATATGACCTCTACTCTGTATCTTCAAGTTATAGTTACGACGGTGTTCCCGGTGCCCTAATCAGCCAGATAGGAAATAAAGATTTGACTTGGGAAGAAACGAAAACCATCGGTGTAGGTTTGGACTTATCAATGTGGCAAGACCGCTTCCGTTTTACCTTTGATTGGTATTCTAAAAACACAGACAACATTTTGTATGCTGTACCTATTTCCGGTTTGACAGGCGTAACCCGACTTTATAAGAATGTAGGCAAAATGCAAAATCAAGGTTTTGAGGTATCTATTGGTGGAGATATTATCCGTACCAAGGACTGGTTATGGAGCATTGATGCCAATTTAGGCCACAACAGCAATAAGTTGAAAGACTTGTTTCAGACCCGTGCAGCCGACGGCACATACAGTACGGCGCGAATGATCATCGGCGACAATTCAGGAATTGCCGGTAGCGCACAGCGTGTTTTAGAAGTCGGTTCTCCGGTAGATACCTACTGGATGCCGGAATGGGCAGGAGTGAACCCTGAGAACGGTGCGCCGCAATGGTATGATAAAAACGGAGAAAAGACAAGCAAGTACGCAGATGCCGCTTACCGTAAGTGCGGCACTTCCAATCCGAAAGTATTCGGCGGATTCTCCACGGCATTGAAATGGAAAGACATTGATTTCAATGCAGTATTCGGATATTCTTTAGGCGGACATATATACAACTATTCCCGCCAAGAATATGATGCAGACGGTGCTTACTCCGACCGTAACCAGATGAAACTAAAAGACGGGTGGACACGATGGAAAAAGAACGGAGACGTAGCCACGCATCCTGTCGCCACTTACGGGAACACAAGCAATTCCAATAAGATGTCATCCCGTTATATAGAGAACAGCGACTTCTTGAAACTACGCTCAATCAGCATTGGTTACAATCTGAAGTTACCTCAATATTACATTCAGAATATGCGTATCTTCTTCACCGGTGAGAATCTGCTGACCTTTACAAGCTATTCAGGCGTTGACCCTGAACTGCCGGCCAAGGATGACGGTACTGTAATAGGAACTGCAGGGCCTTCTATCTACCCCTCTGTACGGAAATACATGTTTGGCATTAATCTTACATTCTAAAAAGACAAGTATATGAAAAAAATAATTCTCATCATATTAGCTGCCCTATCATTCACAGCTTGTGACATTGATCGCCTGCCTTATGGCTCAATGGCAGCAGAAAAAATCATAACAGATCCCAACTCTTCACTTGAGTCTTTATTGAATGGCTGTTATGCTCAGCTCAAACATTGGTCTGACCCCATGCACCGTTGCGGAGAATATGCAGGTGACAACATTTGCATACGTAATACATCAACTGATGCTTTTTATGAATTTATTTCATTTAGCCGTACTCCACAAAATTATCGCTTACAAAACTTCTGGGACTACAGCTACAAAGCTATTGCCCAAGCTTCCAATATCATAAACATGATAGCCGAAGGACAGAGTCAAGAAATTGACGGTAAGCTGGGTGAGTGCTATTATATTCGTGGCATGCTTTATTTCTATCTATGTCGCGCATACGGACGCCCCTACTATCAGAATCCGGAGAAAAATCTTGGCGTACCTATTGTGAATGGCACACCTGATGATATGCAAAATCTCAATTTACCAGACCGCTCCACCGTGAAAGAAACTTACGCACAGGTTATCAGTGACCTCAGAAAGGCAACAAAAATGATATCGACCAATAAGGGAGCTATCTATGCATCCAAAGAAGCGGCGCAAGCCATGCTCTCGCGCGTTTATCTGTACATGAGTGGTACTTATGAAAACCCGGATGCTACTTATGCCGATTCTGCCGCATATTTTGCAACGCAAGTAATTGAATCCGGTAAATACAAATTACTATCACGTGAGCAATTCATGAAGTATAATACTTTTGCTCCTGAAAACAACTCTGAAACAATCTTTGCAATTAAGCGTTTGGATTCAGAATATTCAGGTTACGATTACTACTATACCGTGGGTGGCATGTATGCCAATCTTGGCGGTATGGGCTGGGGAGAAATGTATTCCAGTGCCACGTATATCAATTTGCTGAATGAAACAGGACGGAATGATTGGCGTCCGGGTAGTCATTACCAGATAGTAGATGCCCGTGCGGCTTTCATCGAGCCAACTTACAGCAAAGACGGTAATGGAAATTATACAGAAGTATTCCGTTTCATCAGACCAATCAACAGCACAACCAAACAATATGCTCAATTCTATACGACTCATCAGGCGGATGGAAATATTTACTGTGCAGCCTCAAAAGAAACGAGTGCCGCAAAATATAAGTTGACACCAGTGAATGCCTCACAGGGAATATATACGATTGAGTATGAAGGAGCAACTTATGAAGGATTCATAGATTGGTATATTTCTTTGAACAATGGCCATCCACAATTCTACATAACAAAATGCTCTCGTGAAGACAACACAGAATGCCATTTACATTCTCCGCTGATCTCTCGTTTAGGAGAGATTTATCTGAACCGCGCAGAAGCGTATGCCAAACAAGGGAAATATGATTTAGCATTGGCCGACTTGAATACAATACGTAACCGTGCTATAGTAAATGGAGGATATGCTTCGTTAGATGTAAGTAATGCCGGAGAAAGAATTGATAAAGAACGCCAATTGGAACTTGCTTTCCAAGCCGAGCGCAGCTATGACGTATTTCGTAATGGAGGAACTTTAAAGCGCTTCTATCCGGGTGCCCATCCCCAAACTCTCGAAATACCGGCTACAGATTATCGTGTAGTTTATTACATCCCTCAGGATGCCATTAACTCATATCCAGGTACTCTGACACAAAATCCGACAAGCAATTAAGCCGCTTTTCTTTCTAACAAATCTAAATCAATAAACGCAAGAAGGATTTACTTACTATAATGCTATGAATTAAGCGGTAAGTAAGTCCTTCTTATTTTTCAAATAGTCAAAGACTGTAAAAATCAGGCATTTTATACAGAAGGTTTTTTTTAGAATGCCTAAAAAAATAATATCTTTGATGCGGAAAAACAATATCTGAAACATATCTGATGCTTTGATAAATATATATTACTAACTTTAAGTTTTTTAAATCATGAGAAAAATCGGAATTTTATTGTTAGGCTTATGCCTTGTGTTAGGTGCATGCACCACCCGAACTTCCACCGCTCTGCAAACCACAGCAAAAGGAACCCAATGGGAATGGAAAAACGGAACGATTGTCGTGAAGTCTCCCGAACGTCCTGCCGGTCAGAAAAGTGCGATAGGCTTGACTGCTCCGAAACTGGAAGTAGTCCGTGTAGGATTCGTAGGTTTAGGAATGCGCGGTCCGGGTGCAGTAGAACGTTTCACATATATTCCCGGTACACAGATAGTGGCACTCTGCGACTATGAAGCATCACGTGCGGAAAGATGCCAGGAATATCTAAAGAAAGCTTCGATGCCAAAGGCAGCCATCTACTCCGGTGAAAATGGCTACGAAGAGTTGTGCAAGCGTGAAGATATAGACTTGGTGTACATCGCCGCCGACTGGCTACACCATTTCCCTGTGGCTAAATGCGCTCTTGAAAACGGAAAGCACGTAGCCATAGAAGTTCCTTCGGCCATGAATCTGCAAGAATGCTGGGATCTGATAAACCTCAGCGAAAGCACCCGTAAACATTGTTTCATTCTGGAGAACTGCTGCTATGACTGGTTCGAAATGAACGCCTTGAACATGGCGCAGAACGGAGTGTTTGGTGAAGTTATCCGCGCACAAGGTGCATATATTCACAACTTGGCTCCCTTTTGGGATCATTATTGGAAAAACGGAGAAAACGACAAATTAGGATGGCGTCTGGACTACAACATGCGTCATCGTGGTGACGTATATGCCACTCACGGCCTCGGCCCCGTGGCACAAGCACTCGACATTCATCGCGGCGACCGCATGGCCACGTTGGTAGCCATGGACACCAAATCGGTTGTCGGTGCAGAATTGGTTAAGGAACGTACGGATTCTGTTTGCAACAACTTCCGCAACGGCGATCACACCACGACCTTGATTCGCACAGCCAACGGCAAGGTAATCGAGATTCAACACAACGTAATGACGCCGCAACCCTATAACCGTCTTTATCAACTTACGGGTACTAAAGGTTTTGCCAACAAATACCCCGTTGCAGGATATGCTTTGGATGCAGCCCAACTGGCAGCATCGGGCGTACAACCCAAGGTAGACGACCTGAACTCTCACGGATTCTTGCCGGAAGCAGAAAAAACGGCTTTGGAAGCCAAATATCAACACCCCATTCTGAAGAAATACGGTGAAATGGCTAAGGAAGTAGGCGGTCACGGCGGTATGGACTTCATCATGGACAGCCGTCTGATATATTGCCTGCAAAATGGATTGCCTTTGGATATGGACGTATATGACTTGGCCGAATGGTGCTGCCTGGCCGAACTGGGCGAGATTTCGATGGACAATGGTTGTGCCGCCGTAGAGTTCCCCGACTTCACACGTGGCGAATGGAACGTAGTGAAAGGTTACAGACATGCCTATGCCACTCCTGAAGAAGAGGCTGCCTCTATGGAAAAAGCAAAAGCTTTTACCGCTCAACTGAAAGAGAGAGGTGCCAAAGAGTGGGCAGAAGAAAAATAAGAATCTAAGGAAATGTACTGAAATCCACTTATAACTTTTAGGCGCTGGTTTCACAGATTGGCACGGAAGGTTAAAACCCAATCCGTGAGATTCTGTGAAATCCGCGCCTTTCGATTTTACTGAACCATCCTCTTACCGAAGATGATTCAACATCCATGTCAGATGTCCGTATTCGGTATCTTCTGATGTCCAATGTTCATTAATCGGAGTAATCAATGCTTCCTTCGGACACTGCAATACATTATATACCGCATAACTCGTGGTAGGCGGACAAACATCGTCGTTATATCCCCAAGTCATACGAGTAGGCACTTTAATAGAGCGGGCAAAGTTCACCACATCATAGTAAGCCATCGTATTCAGCTTATCGGGAGTATCCATTCCCGCTACCCGGAAAAAGTGCGGATAGCCCCCCGCACGTCCCGCCATATATCCGGCCATATCGCTCAACGCCGGATGATTGGCGATACATGCCGTGATACGAGGGTCAAGACCGGCAGCGACCAAAGCCAAAGCACCGCCTTGGCTGCCACCTTGCACAACCACATTTCTTCCATCCCATTCGGGTAGTGAAACAAGCAGGTCGATACTGCGGATACATGCCATATAGACACGCTTCATGTAGTAATTGTCGCGGTTGTCAAGTCCATTATTCAAATAACCGTTCTCCTTGCCATTGAAGGCATTACTGATATCTTTAAAATCTTCTGTCGGCATTTTCGGATTCAAACCGTGAATTTCTATTTCAAAACGGATACAGCCGTGCTCTGCATAATATTTGTGACGCAAAGGCTCCTTAATCGTTTTGATGCCTGCTCCCGGAGGACAAAGTACCACAGGACAGGATGCCTCCTTTGCATGCTTTGGATAAAACAGATAACCGTAAATGGCTTGACCTCGCTCATTTACCTGCAATCTCACCAGATAGCAATCCATCTGATCCGTGCAATACTCCTTAACCAACTCCTTGGTATATATCAAAGGGAGTTTAGCAAGTTCGGCTTTGTTTTTATTCCAAAAATCCCCGAAGTCGGCCGGTATTTGGGTATAAGGCCGTATCTTCTCGGGAGAAAAGCCCACCTTGATATGGTGCTTATAGGTCTTACCATCAACGGTTGCAGTCATACGGCAATCACGAAAACCGGGCTCGCTCATCGTTCCCATCGGTATAACCGCCTTCCCGTTCTTCAAAACTATCGTTCCTTTGATTTCGGAGGGCATCATGTCCCCTCCCAGTTCATAGTTTACCGTAACTCCATTCTGAGGAATACCATATTTATAAAATTGAACCTCAACAGTTGCTTCCTCACCGGTCTTATAAAGCCAGTCGGCATGATTGGGAACAGTCACCCAAAGCACATCACTTCTGTACGGATAGTTTTCTGCAAAAGCAGTCAATGAGAGCAATACTACACACAATACAGACAATAAATTTCTTTTCATAAGCAGCTATTTGTTTCAACGTTTTATATCCGGCAACGCATTCCCGCCTTTAACCGGATTCCAACCATCAACTCCGGCAAGTACGGTTTCCATCTCATACCCTTTTACAGTTTTCAACTGATGGGAAAAGGCCGCACGCTCTTTCGGTGCAGCACCCTCACCCTTACTCTGGTATTCGGCATAGAAAGCCGTTTGTTCATTCCCTTTCTTTCCCCAATTATCCCATCCGACAGGAACAATATGCCTGCCTAAATCACAGCGTATAAAAACCGCCTGAGCATAAGGACGCCAAGGACGGGAAAGATATACCTTATCCACACCGGCGTCCGCCGTCAGCTTGCAATCATGGAAGACGTAGCCATACCGTTGCCCTTTATCTGTGGAGGGTGCCGTCACATATCCATTACCTTTGCTATGAATATGGCAACGGTGGAATACCGCGACAGACCATCCGAAAATAAAATCGACCGTACCTTCTATATAGCACTCCTCAAAATAGAGCCGATCAGCCTTACCGTAAGTATAGAGTGTATCTTGATAACCAAGAAAACGGCAATTCTTGAAATATACACGATCGGCACTTACAAAGCATGCCACGGCCTGCCCCACCGGACCGGACGTATTTTCAAAGGTGATATTCTCCGCATAAAAATCGTGTGCATACACATAGCAGGAAGACGAACCGGAAGTTCCCTTGTTCTCGCCGAAGCGGTTAGCTTTACCGGCATAATCATCATAAGAGATAACAGCCCCCTCCTGCCCTATAAGGGAAATATTGATTTTACTTTCGGGTATGACGACCTTTTCCTTATACACCCCTTTTCTGACCAATATGGAAGTACGCACATTCTTGCGATAATCAGGCACGGCGTCGATGGCTTCCTGCACCGTGAAGAAATCTCCGCTACCGTCTTTAGCCACTACAAAATCGTAGTGACGAACATACTTTGCCAATTCGGGCACTGCCTCGGCAATGGCATCCATAGCCAATCCTGCTATTACACGCCCGCCATATACATTGAGATGAGTATTGTCTTCACGTCCTTTAGGCATGGCGGGAACTATGTCGGGAGTCACCCACATAAACAATTTCTTTGACTCGTCCGGACCTAAACCCTCTACTAACTTATGGGTAATTCTGTTCATATCCACAAATGGCACATTCAGTTCTTCGGCAACATTGCGCGGAGAATCAAGATAGGCTCCATGAGTATCTATCAGCCGACCGCCTTCTTTCCGATGCGGTGAAGAGGAAGCATCGCGCTTGGCATCCGGATTGGCATCCTTGCGAAAATCATCTTGGCTGACGGCACTATCCACAGCCAGCACTCCGGCAACCGTCTCAAAGTTACGGCGTACAATGGAATTGAACAGTACAGGAATTCCTCCCCTTGCACGTGTATCCATCACGAAACGCTTCAGGTTGGCATCGAAAGAGCCTCCACCAGCATCAGTGTGACGTTTCGGGTCGGTTTTCTCATCGTTATGACCGAACTGGATAAAAACATAGTCACCTTTCTTAACCAAGGAAAGCACCTTGTCCCATCGGCCTTCGTCGATAAAACTCTTGGAACTACGCCCATTCACGGCATGGTTATCCACCCGTATCTCCTCCGAAAGATAACCGGGCAACATCTGTCCCCATCCCCTTTCGGGATTTCCTCCGGTCAAGTCTTTATCGGCCATTGTGGAATCGCCGATCATGAAAATAGTGATGCCCGGTTTGTCCGCTTTGAAAGACGAGAATAAGAAAAAAAGCCCCCAAAGCAAAATAAGTTCACGTTTCATGGTTTTATCTATAAGATTATAAATGATTCAGACATTATTCGTTCACCGGATTCCAATCACTGCACATCCCGAAGACATAGCGCATATCGTTGTATTTATCAGCTTCCTCTCTTGTCAGTTGCCTTGCCCACTTTACGCGAGCGTAGGTCATTCCACCTTCTCCCGTACTGCCATATTCCGCATAACGGGCTGTTTTTTCATTCTCCCGATTACGCCAGTTGTCCCATCCATCAGGGCAGATATGCTTGCCCAACTCGCAATCGATGAACACAGTTGCAGCATAAGGACGCCACGGACGGCCCAAATAAACCTTACCCACTCGGTCATCAGCCGTCAGCCTGCAACTTCTGAAAACATAACCCACCACCACATCCGCCGGAGTAGAAGCAGCCGTGATATACGAATCAGCCTTACTATGAATCCGGCATCCTTCAAACAAAGCCGTGGAAGGACCGAAAATAAAATCCGTGGTTCCCTCTATATAACAATTAAGGAAACAGAGACGAGTGCCTTTTGCTCCGGTGTAGACCGTATCCTGATTTCCCAGAAAACGACAGCCAATAAACAGCAGGCGATCGCCCTCCGTATGAAGTGCAACCGCTTGTCCCAACCGGGCTGCATTATTCTCTATCGTCAGATTCCTGAAAGAAATGCCACTTCCTTCCACTTTCATGGTATAAGTACGGAACGTTCCCATCTTATCGATATTGGCATGGTCATCATAGGTGATAACGGTATTCTCAGCACTCTCACCCACAAAATCAACGTTTTCAATCCACGACGGAATAACTACCTTCTCTTTATACGTACCGTTTTTGATGAAAACCGTCACTTTATAATCCATAAAGGCACGAATTCCTTCCATCGCTTCGGTCAAGCTACGATAATCGCCCGTCCCATCACGTGCCACTACGATATTACGCTTCCACTGCGTCTGTTGTGCAGCCAAAGACATTGCCATGCAGCACAAGGCTGCCACGAATATGCCCGACAAGCGTATCACTCCTCTCATCTGCATTTCCGGTTAACGATTTCTTTCACCTCCTGAAGGCGTTCCCACTCCAGCGAAGCCAAAATGAACGGCCCTACCGCCTTGGGATCATTGTTGCGGATGGTCTCATTGATGTAATAATCATAATCGCCCGAACGATAGACCTTACCACCCAGTCCGGCAACGGCACAAGCCTGTGTAATGGATATTACACCCTCCTTATCCACCTCAATAAAATGTCCGAGAATGCCTTTATATCCCTTGACTGCCACATCCAAATACGACTTGTCAAGATAGCCCTTACGCACGCCTTTGAACAAAGCATACACAAACATGGCAGAACAGGAAGATTCTAAATAATTTCCTTTGGCTCCGCTCCTGTCCAGCACTTGATACCACAACCCTGTTTTAGCATCCTGCAAACGTTTCACCATACCTGCCAGATGATCGAACACAACCAGCATTGAATCACGTCCCGCCTCGTGCTGCGAGATGAAGTCGAGCGCATCGACAAATGCCATGGCATACCACCCCATCGCACGCCCCCAACTATGGAGCGACTGCCCCGTTTCCTTATCCGACCAGCGCTCCTTACGGCTTACGTCGCAAGCATGACGGAACAAATCCGTTTTAGGGTCATAGGTATGACGGGCTGCCATCAGAAACTGATTGATGACATCTGCATAGTCGCCCACCCGATTGTTGCGATAAGCATATTCCGCATAGAAAGGCGCTCCCATATAAACTCCGTCCAGCCACACTTGATTCGGATAAATCTGCTTATGCCAAAAGCCGCCATCGTCATTACGCGGATGCTCGTCAAGCTGGCTTCGCAGCAGCGCCAGTGCTTTTTTATATTTTTCATCCTTTGTCTGCTCGTAGATGCGGAAAATGAATTTGCCGGAATTAAGACGGTCAAGGCTGAACTCCTCGCGCCGGTACATTTTGATAGTGCCGTCGTCATTGACCATCGTATCGGCATAAGCCAAAGCATAATCATAGATTTTCTTGTCTCCATAACGGTCGTATACATCCAACATGGATTGAAGTTCCAGCCCATGACAATAATCCCATTTCAGCTTCGTTTGAAAATCGAGCTGCCAAGATTCCGGGCAACGAATCATTTCCGATTCGACCATGCGCACAGACCAAGGTTGTTCACTACTTACACGTTGTGCAGACATCCATAACGGGAAAGCCAAAGACAGCAATCCGGATACAATAAATTTACAAATCGAGTTCTTTTTCATGAAGTCGTTCTTTTTGGGTATCAGACTTGATTTATTTCATGAAACAAAAGTAAGGTTTTCCTTGCAAACAAGTGTGCACTTTTCAATACAGAGAGTGTATTATTTGATTTTCGTGTGCGAGAACGAGCATTTTTGTGCACGATAACGACAAGATTTGTCCAAAATCGTCCCATTTACTAATTATTATGTTCTTCAAATTTGATTAATTGATAAAAGGTCTTATTTTTGACCCCGATTTTTATTTATAACTATTGCAAAAACATTATCTATTATCCAATTAATTCACAAGAGAATGGAACAAGTTTTCGGTTACATCATCGGCTTAGGCGCAGCAGTAATGATGCCTATAATCTTTACAATTTTAGGAGTGTGCATCGGCATCAAATTCAGCAAAGCGTTGAAGAGCGGCTTGCTCGTAGGCGTCGGTTTCGTAGGTTTATCGGTCATTACGGCATTGCTGACCAGCAGCCTTGGCCCTGCCTTGAGCCAAGTGGTGGAGATTTACGGCCTTCAACTCAAGGTCTTCGATATGGGATGGCCCGCCGCTGCGGCCGTGGCCTATAACACATCGGTGGGAGCTTTCATCATTCCGGTATGTTTGGGTGTAAATCTGCTGATGTTATTGACGAAAACTACCCGCACGGTCAATATCGACCTTTGGAATTACTGGCATTTTGCATTTATCGGCGCTGTGGTATATTTTGCAAGCGACAACATCTGGTGGGGATTCTTTGCCGCCATCATTTGCTACATCATCACCTTGATTATGGCCGATTATACCGCCGACAAATTTCAGGGATTCTATGACAAGATGGAAGGAATATCCATCCCCCAACCTTTCTGTGCAGGTTTTGTACCTTTTGCCATCGTCATCAACAAAATGCTGGACAAGATTCCCGGATTCGACAAGTTGAACATCGATGCCGAAGGCATGAAGAAAAAGTTCGGCCTGATGGGTGAGCCTCTGTTTCTGGGTATTCTGGTAGGTTGCGGCATCGGTGCGCTGTCTTGCAAGAACGGGCAGGAATTGGTAGATAAAATACCTTATATATTGGGCCTGGGCATCAAGATGGGCGCCGTAATGGAATTGATTCCGCGTATCACCGCCTTGTTTATCGAAGGATTGAAACCGATTTCCGATGCTACGCGCGAACTGATTGCAAAGAAATTCAAAGGCGCTGTCGGCCTGAACATCGGCATGAGTCCCGCATTGGTCATCGGCCATCCCGCCACATTGGTGGTGTCTCTGCTGCTGATTCCGGTCACCATCCTGCTGGCTGTGATATTGCCGGGAAATCAGTTCCTCCCTTTGGCGTCTCTTGCCGGCATGTTCTACCTGTTTCCACTGGTATTGCCTATTACCAAAGGCAATGTAGTAAAGACGTTCATCATCGGGCTTATAGTATTGACGATAGGGCTGTATTTCGTGACCGACCTTGCACCCTACTTTACACAAGCGGCCCATGATGTATATGTAAAGACGCAGGATGCCGCCGTAAATATTCCCGCCGGCTTTGAAGGCGGTGCGCTCGACTTTGCCTCCAGTCCTTTCGCTTGGATCATCTTCCACATGACTTACTCGTTGAAATGGCTTGGCGCAGGCGCTCTATTGTTGTTTACACTGTTTTTGATGCTTCTGAACCGCCGCGCCATCATCAAATACCGGGAAACGGTGGTAAAGAATTAGCGGTTAGTGATGAATGATTAGTGATGAATAAGTATATATTTAAAATAAAACTACGGATTATGAAAAAGTTAGCAATTGCATTGATGATGGGAGCGGCTGCATTGGCAGCCAATGCCCAAATGAACTACAAGGTGCAGACAGCCTGCCATCCGCAGGACGTAAAGCACTATGATACGGAGCGCCTGCGCAGTGCCTTCGTGATGGAAAAAGTGATGGTAGCGGACGAAATCAACATAACTTATACCCTCTACGACCGTTTGATTTACGGCGGAGTGATGCCGGTGAACAAGACTCTCAAGCTGGAGGTGTTCCGCGAACTCGGTCCGGAAATCACTTATTTCCTCGAACGTCGCGAATTGGGAGTAATCAATACCGGTGGCGACGGAGTGGTTACGGTAGACGGCAAAGAGTATCCAATGAAGTACAAAGAAGCGCTTTACGTGGGATGCGGCAACAAAGAAGTAACCTTTAGAAGCAACGATTCCACCCGACCGGCCAAATTCTACATCAACTCGGCTCCGGCCTATAAGCCCTATGTCACCCAATTAATTACCACCGATGCCAAACTTCAGAAAGCCAACTCCAAGAAATATGCATTGGGCATCTCCGACCGCTACGGAAAGATGGAAGACAGCAACGACCGCATCGTGAACCAACTGATTGTGAAGGATGTGTTGGAAAGAGTGAAAGACGGCGGTACGAACCAGTTGCAAATGGGGCTCACTGAACTGGCTCCCGGCTCGGTATGGAACACCATGCCTGCCCATACGCACACACGCCGCATGGAAGCCTACTATTATTTCAACGTGGCCGAAGGCAATGCCATCTGCCACCTGATGGGCGAACCGCAGGAAGAACGTCTGGTGTGGCTGCACAACGAACAAGCCATCACATCTCCCGAATGGTCTATCCACGCAGCAGCAGGAACACGCAACTATACTTTCATCTGGGGCATGGCAGGCGAAAACCTGAAATACAGCGACAAGGATGAAATAAAATATACGAATATGAAATAAGATTCGTACACGAAACACATACGGGCACAGAGCTTTTCATTCTATGCAACATGGGAAGCTCTGTGTTTCTGTATCTGCGTGTCCAATGTCCGTTTTGTCATTTTATACAGTTTTTCCACCAATTATTACACCTTGCACAACACACAAAACCCTATTTTTGCAACCAAATAATAAATCTATATCATGAGTACATTTTCAAACACATCGGGCAAGATGACCAATTACCGCTGGGTTATCTGCTGCATGCTCTTCTTTGCCACAACAGTCAACTATCTTGACCGCCAAGTCCTTTCTCTCACTTGGAAAGATTTCATCGCTCCGGAGTTCCATTGGACAGATGCCGATTATGGCGACATCACCGCCGTCTTCTCCATTGTATATGCCATCGCAAACCTGTTTGCCGGCCGTTTCATCGACTGGATGGGAACCAAGAAAGGCTATCTTTGGGCCATCTTCGTCTGGTCGTTGGGCGCATGTCTGCACGCAGCCTGCGGCTGGGCCACCGAACACGTAGTGGGCATTCACGATGCGGCAGCCATGGTTTCGGCCACGGGTGCAGTGGCATCGACCATCGCCATTACCAGCGTCTATTTCTTCATAGCCGCCCGCATCGTGCTAAGCGTGGGCGAGGCAGGCAACTTTCCGGCCGCCATCAAGGTGACGGCAGAATATTTTCCTAAAAAAGACCGAGCCTTTTCTACCTCCATCTTCAATGCCGGAGCCACGGTAGGCGCTTTAATCGCCCCGGTCACCATTCCCCCGCTGGCACGCTATTTCCAAAGCATAGGCATAGGCAACGGCTGGGAAATGGCATTTATCGTCATCGGCGCATTGGGCTTCGTATGGATGGGACTGTGGATGTTCCTTTATAAAAAGCCGAATGAAAACCCCGCAGTCAACGCCGCCGAGCTGGCATACATCGAACAAGACAAACTGGCCGAAGAAAACAACAGCTCCTCTAAAGACGATAAAAGGGAGCGGAAACTCTCATTCCTCGAATGCCTCAAGTACCGCCAGGCATGGGCGTTTGCCATAGGCAAATTCATGACGGACGGCGTATGGTGGTTCTTCCTATTTTGGACTCCCGCCTACATTTCGGACGTTTACGGTTTCTCATCGGATAGCGCAACCGCACAGTTGCTGATATTTGTGCTTTATGCCATCACGATGCTCTCTATCTATGGAGGCAAGCTGCCCACCATCATCATCAACAAGACCGGCATGAATCCATACGCTGCCCGTATGCGCGCCATGCTTGTTTTTGCCCTGTTCCCGTTGCTTGCCTTGTTTGCGCAGCCTTTGGGGGCTTATTCCTACTGGTTTCCCATCATCATCATCGGTATTGCGGGAGCCGCCCACCAGTCATGGTCGGCCAACATCTACTCCGTGGTAGGCGACATGTTTCCGAAGAGTGCGGTAGCCACCATCACCGGCTTCGGAGGCATGGCAGGAGGCGTGGGCGCATTCCTTATCAATAAAAGTTCCGGCATGCTCTTCACCTATGCCGACGAGAGCCAAATGGCGTTCATGGGTTTCGTCGGGAAACCTGCCGGCTACTTCATCATCTTCTGCGTCTGCGCCGTGGCTTACTTGATAGGTTGGTGCATCATGAAGGCGCTGGTGCCGAAATACAAACCGATTGTGGCAGACTGACACTTTCCAAACCGAGTTTACCTGCAATATCGGGGTTGGGTGGTTTCACCCGACCCCGGCACGTATTGCACATTAAAAAATCTTTCCAAAATTCCCATAAAAACAACCCTTGAAAAGCCGACAAAAGGAACGAGAAAAGTTCAGTTCCGTATTGAGGGTACATCAGTCGTATACTGATGTAGGATGAGTCGTATACTGATGCCACATCAGTCGTATACTGATCTACCCCCCTGCCAGAAGGTGCTCTGACAAGGGTATGACTTTCCTCGTCCGTTTTCTCCGAAAACTCTTTTGAAGAAGTAAATGTTCGCAACATCATATTCCCCAAAACGCCTCTTTATCGAAAGTTTTCGTAATATCAGCCGGAAGCCCATTATAGAAGAATGTTTTTTCGGAATGAATTGCAATAATATCACCAACACAATCTTCGGAGTAATCCGGAACAGCTCCATAACGACACATAATCTGAATAGACCTAACAAAAAGAGAACGCCTTGCAGACGAAATCTGCAAGGCGTTCTCTTTTTGTTGGGCTATCTGGACTCGAACCAGAAATGACAGGACCAGAATCTGTAGTGTTACCATTACACCATAGCCCAATAATAGGTTATTTCTGTTTTGCGGTTGCAAAGATACAAAAAAAACGAGAATCCAAAACTTTATCGAACATTTTTTTCTATCAAAGCAGATAAGCCATGTGCAAAGATTCGCACAACTAAAAAAAAGCAAAAAATCAAACTCTTTTCCCCTTTTGCGTGTTTGGTATGAGAAATCAATGTATATTTGCCATCTGTTTTTAATATAATAATGTATAATGAACGAAACCAAAAGACTGATTCAACAGATTACAGAAGGAATTCAAGATAAAAAAGGAAAGAAAATCGTCGTTGCCGACCTCACAAAAATAGACGATACAATATGCAACTATTTCGTCATCTGCCAAGGAAACTCACCCAGCCAAGTGACGGCCATCGTAGAATCCGTCAAGGATTTCACGCGCAAGGGTGCCGATACCAAACCTTTCGCCATCGACGGATTGCGCAACGCCGAATGGGTGGCAATGGACTATTCGGACATTCTGGTACATGTATTCCTGCCGGAGGCAAGAGAGTTCTATAACTTGGAATACCTTTGGGCAGACGCCAAATTAACCCAAATCCCCGACATAGATTAATCAAAACGTATGGACAATAATACCAACAAAAAGCCCAATAAAGTGAACATGCCCAAGTTCAACCTGAATTGGTTGTACATGATAATAGCAATCATGCTGGTGGGATTGTACCTCACCAACGAAAGCGGCACCACCTCCAAAAACATCTCCTATGATGAGTTTCAGCAATACGTGCGCAACGGCTATATCAGCAAAGTAATCGGCTACGACGACAACTCCGTCGAAGCATACATCAAGTCGCAACACGTAGGAAACGTCTTCCGCCAAGACTCCAACCGGGTAGGCAAAAACCCGCTCATCACAACCGAAGCACCTTCGCGCGAAAGTCTGGGAGACTTTTTGCAGAAAGAAAGAGATGAATCGCACTTCGACGGTTCCATCAATTACGAAAAGAAAAGAAACTATTTCGGCGCCTTCCTATGGCAGGTTCTTCCTTTTGCCTTCCTCATCGGTTTCTGGATTTACCTCTCGCGCCGGATGAGCGGCGGAGGCGGAGGCATGGGCGGCGGTGGAGGCATCTTCAGCGTAGGCAAATCCAAAGCCCAGCTCTTCGAGAAAGGTTCTACCATAAAGATAACCTTCAAGGATGTGGCAGGACTTGCCGAAGCCAAGCAGGAGGTAGAAGAAATCGTAGAGTTCTTGAAAGAACCGCAGAAATACACCGACTTGGGAGGTAAAATACCCAAAGGCGCTTTGCTCGTAGGTCCTCCGGGAACCGGCAAGACACTGCTCGCAAAGGCCGTGGCAGGAGAGGCGAACGTACCGTTCTTCTCGCTGGCCGGTTCTGATTTTGTCGAGATGTTTGTGGGTGTGGGGGCGTCCAGAGTGCGCGACCTCTTCCGCCAAGCAAAGGAGAAAGCTCCCTGCATCGTGTTTATCGACGAGATTGACGCCGTGGGACGTGCCCGCTCCAAGGCTGCCGCTATGGGTGGCAACGATGAACGCGAAAACACGTTGAACCAATTGCTGACCGAAATGGACGGCTTCGGCTCGAACAGCGGCGTCATCATTCTGGCCGCTACCAACCGCGTGGATGTTCTGGACAAAGCCTTGCTTCGCGCCGGACGCTTCGACAGACAGATACACGTGGACCTTCCTGATTTGAACGAACGCAAAGAGGTGTTCGGCGTACATTTACGCCCCATTAAGATAGACAATACGGTGGACATCGATTTACTGGCCCGCCAGACACCCGGCTTCTCCGGAGCCGACATTGCCAACGTCTGCAACGAAGCAGCCTTGATAGCCGCCCGCCACGGCAAGAAGTTTGTCGGCAAGCAGGATTTTCTGGATGCCGTAGACCGTATTGTCGGCGGTCTGGAAAAGAAAACCAAGATTACAACCGAAGCCGAACGCCGTTCCATAGCCATACACGAAGCCGGCCATGCCAGCATATCATGGCTGCTGGAATACGCCAACCCGTTGATTAAAGTAACCATCGTGCCCCGCGGACGCGCTTTGGGTGCAGCATGGTATCTGCCTGAAGAGCGACAAATCACCACCAAAGAACAGATGCTGGACGAAATGTGCGCCACTTTGGGAGGGCGTGCGGCAGAAGACCTCTTCTTGGGAAGAATATCCACAGGCGCCATGAACGACTTGGAGCGTGTGACGAAACAGGCTTACGGCATGGTGGCTTATCTGGGTATGAGCGAGAAGATTCCCAACCTCTGCTATTATAATAATGAGGAATACTCTTTCAACCGCCCGTACAGCGAAAAGACAGCCGAACTGATTGATGAAGAGGTGAAACAAATGATAAACGAGCAATACGAACGCGCCAAGAAATTATTGTCCGAACATAAAGAAGGACACAACCGGTTGGCACAATTGCTGATTGACAAGGAGGTAATCTTTGCTGAAGACGTCGAACATATCTTCGGCAAACGCCCGTGGGCCTCACGCTCTGAAGAGATTATCAATGCCAAGGTTTCCGCCGAACAGAAAAAGGCGGAAGAAGAGGAAACAGAAAAGGCCGCAGAGGCAGAGAAAGAGGTGAAGGAAAAGGAAGGAGCAGCCGAGAACACCACATCGGCAGACCCTGTATCTCAAAACTAAAAAAAGGAAAGTAGCGTGAAAAACAACTTTATCCAACGTGCCGTCACCGGCGTGCTGTTCGTAACAGTATTGGTGGGCTGCATTCTTTACAGCCCCTTCTCATTCGGAATATTATTTACCATTATCAGCGCACTGAGCGTGCACGAGTTCGCCCGGTTAATCAATCAAAACGGCGAGATAAGCCTCAATAAGACCATCACCTCTTTAGGAGGAGCATACCTGTTTCTCGCATTGATGAGCTTCTGCACGCAACAGAGCGTAGGGGCACGGGTATTCCTCCCCTATCTGGCACTGCTGCTCTATCTGATGATAACGGAATTATATCTTAAGAAAAAGAACCCGACAGGTAATTGGGCATACTCCATGCTAAGCCAATTATACGTGGCACTACCTTTTGCCCTGTTGAACGTACTTGCGTTTCAAAACTCACCGGAAACAGGCAGTGTGACTTATAACCCCATCCTTCCGTTATCTATCTTCGTCTTCATCTGGCTGAGCGATACCGGAGCTTATTGCGTAGGGTCGTTAATCGGCAAACACCGCCTGTTCGAGCGTATCTCGCCCAAGAAATCGTGGGAGGGAAGCATTGGCGGCGGCGCATTCTCCATAGCCTCTTCCTTGGCTTTTGCCCATTTTTTCCCTTTCATGTCATGGTGGCAATGGGCCGGATTGGCAACAGTCGTCGTCATTTTCGGTACGTGGGGAGACTTGACCGAATCGTTGATGAAACGCCAATTGGGCATCAAGGATTCCGGCAACATCTTGCCGGGACACGGTGGAATGCTCGACCGCTTCGACAGTGCACTGATGGCTATTCCGGCCGCAGTAGTCTATCTATATGCCTTGAGCATGTAAGCATTCTCATTGCAACTGCATGTCCGACAAGTCCGGAATGTTTACTTCCTTGATGTTGTTGTTGTTTGTCAAGCTCTTATCGAATGCTATCTCCACCTTACCGTTTACTTCCGAGTGGAGTTTCAACTTGATGCCTTTGATGTCGTGAGTGATTTTCAGGCTATTCAGATTATAAGAGACGGCAGCATAGGCGCGGCGGCCGGTTAAATCGTCATAATCATTGTAGCGCAGTTCCAAATGGATATAACCGTCATCGGCATATAAATCCTCATCCTTCTGCGGACGCACCAGGCTTATGCGGTGTTTCTTCGCAGATGGCAGGTTCTGAACGAAAAAGATGTTCATATAACCGCCGCTGATGTTTATATCGCCCTTATATATCAGTACGGGGTCATTACCAAACTCCTGTTCGGTTTCGGGCGTCAGTGTTTCTACTCCTTTTGTCAGGACATTTTGCAGTTTCAGCAACTTTACGGCATGGTCGTATCCCTCGTAGTTATCCCACAAAGGGTTGAACACAGTCAGCACACGCTGCCCGTCCACGGCATCATACCATCCAAGGTCGACATTCACCGGCCAGAGGGTTCCCCACGTGTCGCAATTCAGATAGAAAGCATTTCCCGTAACACGCACAGTGGCCCACAAAGGCGGAGTAAAATCACCTACCGAATATCCTTCGGAATCTCCACACGATTGCAATGACGGCATCAGCGCCAAGCATATCACCATAAATAACCAATGTAGTTTTTTCATAATCAAAATCTTTTTCCGTTTGTTTCTGTCTGAAAAATACAAAAGCCGGGCATATACTGCACCGACTTTTATGTTTTAACAAAACCTTCCGGCATCTGCCGCACTCTTCGCTTCTCATCCTTCGCGCCGTTTTTTAAGCAATGCCACCATCTTGGAAGCGGCATGCCGGGGTGCACCCGCTTTGCCCAAGCGAGATGCCACATACTCGTAACCGTCAAGCATCTGCCGTCGATATTGCTCGTCATATAGAATACTCTTCAACTCCGAGCGTATCTGTTCCACCGTCACGGTATCGGCAACCAGTTCCTTCACAACCTCACGATCAGCTATCAGGTTGACCAAAGAAATGTATTTTACTTTCAGCACATGCCGCTTCAGGAAAGCAATGATTTTCCCTATCGGTGTGTGGTAGCACACCACCTGAGGCACACGGAACAAAGCCGTCTCCAGTGTTGCCGTGCCCGAAGTGACCAATGCCGCCTCGGCCTGCCGCAACAAGGGAAACGTCTTATTGAAAAGAATCTTCACATCAGCCTCTCCTACATATTGCTTATAGTATTCGGGAGAGATGCCGGGAGCACCGGCCAACACCAATTGATAATCGGGGAAAGAGGCCGCCGCCCGAAGCATGTCCGGCAGGTTATCCTTGATTTCCTGTTTACGACTACCTGCCAACAAGGCAATTATCGGTTTATCGGATAGTACGTTGGCATGTGTGAAATCATCAAAAGCCTCGGAGCCGGAAGCACGGAAAGCCTCAACCTCATCTACCGTAGGATTGCCTACATAATGTATGGGATAGCGATGCTTCCCTTCAAAAAACTCCACCTCGAACGGTAGAATGGAAAACAACTCGTCCACATCCCGCTTGATATTCTTGATGCGGTATTCCTTCCACGCCCAAATCTTGGGAGAGATGTAATAGAAGACGGGAATCCGGGTATGTGCATGGACAAACTTGGCAATATTCAGATTAAAACCCGGATAATCCACCAGAATCAGGACATCGGGCTGCCATGCCACAATATCTTCCTTACAGCGCTTCATGTTGGCAAAAATGGTGCGCAGGTGCAACAGTACAGGAACAAAACCCATATATGCCAGCTCCTTATAATGCTTCACCATCGTACCGCCCACCGCCGCCATCAAGTCACCGCCAAAGAAACGAAATTCCGCCCGGGCATCCTCTTCTTTCAGTGCGGCCATTAAGTGGGAGGCATGCAAGTCGCCGGAAGCTTCACCAACAATCAAGTAATATTTCATAAGCAGGTCGTCTTATTGGAACCAAGTCTTCAGCTCATCCATCAACCCATAAGCCGTAGCATCTACCGTAGTCGGCGTAATGGCTACATAACCGTTCTCAAGCGCCCAATGGTCGTTCTTTTCATTGTCCGTATCCTGATTTTCGAACTCACCGGTCAGCCAGTAGTAATGCGTATCTCCCCGATGTGCAAAATTCTCCCACTCGTTTACCCATTGTCCTTTAGTCTGCTCACAAACTTTGATGCCTTTCAGTTCTTTCGTATCAGGGAAGTTTACATTCAAACACGTCAACGGAGGCAGCCCCTTTTCCAACACCCTACGAGCTATTTCGCGGATGTACGGGCCGGCCGGCTCGAAGTCGGCATTCATCTCATGCGAACACAGCGAAAAGCCGATGGAAGGAACTCCCTTCAAGCAACCTTCGATCACCACCCCCATCGTACCGGAATAGTGCACATTCACCGAAGAATTATCGCCATGATTGATACCTCCCACCACAAGGTCGGGCTTACGGTCGAGCACAGTGTGGAAAGCCAGTTTCACACAATCGGTCGGCGTACCGGAACATTTGTAAACCGTCACCCCCACCTCTTTGCGGAGCAAACGGTAATGGATAGGTTCTGTCACCGTAAGTGCACACGCACTGCCCGAACGCGGCGCATCCGGCGCCACCACCACAATCTCGCCCAACGGACGGAGAAATTTAATCAATTCGCTAATGCCTTTTGCAATGATGCCATCATCATTGGAAATCAATATCAAAGGTCTCTGATTTTCCATACTTTCAACTATTTATGAGCGCAAATTTAGCTAAAAAGACAGAAAGAGGCAACTTCCTGATAAGGAACGTTGAATTGGACAACCGACTCTATAGAAGAAACATCGTGTATCCATTGAATAAAACCGCGAATAGCCTACAGTAAACTTGTTCTCTGTCTGAATGAATCTCTGTTCGCAGCGCGCGAACACAAATCCGCGCACTGCGGATAAACGTTCGCACGGCGCGAACAGATATCCGCGCACTGCGAACAAAGATTCAGCAATAAAAGAATGACAAGAATTCCGCCTATTGAATAGTGTAAGTTAATCGGTTGGAGAAAAGTTTTAGCGGACACTAATAAAAAACAAATCTTAATCTTCTGCAAGCGAGGCAAAAAGCTTTTACATTTCCATATAAAACACATATCTTTGTATCGAAAAACCTGTTTAAATGCTGACGGCATTCCCTTAAGAAGTCTTTGAAAGCGCATATCGCTTCCTGCAAGGAGTATAACACGCCCATAAATTAAAGGACTTTGTGAAGGACGTACGGGGTGCAGATACAGTATAAACATTTAGTTATCAGAGGAAAAAACTGTTTTAAAACAGTCGGAAACAAGAGGCGGGACATACGGTGAGTTATTAACAAAACAACCGACTTTTCAACCGATTTTGCAATCTTCCTCTTTTTTAGTTGGCACTATTCGAAAATAATCACTTATTTCGCTGCCGATAAAACATTGAGATTATGGGAAAAATTATTGCTATGGCTAATCAAAAGGGTGGCGTAGGTAAGACTACGACAACAATCAATCTGGCAGCCTCACTCGCCACTCTTGAAAAGAAAGTGCTCGTTGTAGATGCAGACCCGCAAGCCAATGCCTCTTCCGGCTTGGGTGTGGACATCAAGCAGTCTGAATGCACTATATACGAATGTATTATCGACCGTGCCAACGTGCGCGACGCCCTTCATGACACTGAAATAGATACCCTGAAGGTCATCTCCTCCCACATTAATCTGGTAGGCGCCGAGATAGAAATGCTCAATCTCAAAAATCGGGAGAAGATACTGAAAGAGGTACTCGCCCCGCTAAAAGATGAGTTTGATTATATATTGATAGACTGCTCCCCCTCTTTGGGGCTGATAACCGTCAATGCACTGACTGCCGCCGATTCCGTAATCATCCCCGTACAAGCGGAATATTTCGCATTGGAAGGTATCAGCAAACTGCTGAACACCATCAAAATCATCAAGTCGAAGTTGAATCCGACACTCGAAATCGAAGGCTTTCTGCTGACGATGTACGACTCACGTCTGCGCCAAGCCAACCAAATCTACGACGAAGTGAAACGCCACTTCCAAGAATTGGTGTTCAATACGGTTATCCAACGTAACGTAAAGTTGAGCGAAGCGCCCAGCTACGGCCTGCCCACCATCTTATACGATGCAGACTCCACCGGAGCCAAAAACCACATGGCGCTTGCCAAGGAACTGATTAATCGGAACGAGAAACCTGCGGTTACAAGCAGTAAACGATAAATTATAAATGCACCGTTTGCAATGTGGCTGCAACATCATCCGACATGATATTGTAAACAGCAAATGGTAAAATCGCAAGAAAAACAAATGGCACAGAAACGAAACGCATTAGGACGAGGTTTGGACGCCCTGCTATCTATGGACGAAGTGCAAACCGAAGGTTCCTCCTCCATCAACGAAATAGAGTTGTCGAAGATTTCCGTCAACCCTAACCAGCCTCGTCATGAATTTGACCAGACCGCATTGCAGGAGCTTGCCGACTCAATCTCCGAAATAGGCATCATCCAACCCATCACCCTGCGTAAACTGAGCGACGACGAATACCAGATTATCGCCGGCGAACGCCGTTTCCGCGCTTCGCAGCTTGCCGGGTTGAAAAGCATACCCGCTTATATACGCACAGCCGACGATGAGAACGTTATGGAAATGGCACTCATCGAAAACATACAACGCGAAGACTTGAACTCAGTGGAAATAGCTCTTGCCTATCAGCATTTGCTGGAACAATACGGCCTGACACAAGAACGCCTCAGCGAACGTGTGGGCAAGAAGCGCACCACCATTGCCAACTATCTGCGCCTGCTCAAGCTGCCCGCTCCCATACAGATGGGGCTTCAAAACAAGCAGATAGACATGGGACATGCCCGAGCATTGGTGACACTCGGCGACCCGAAGCTGCAAGTAAAGATTTATGAGGAGATTCTGGAACACGGATATTCCGTGCGCAAAGTGGAAGAAATAGTCAAATCGCTGAGCGAAGGCGAAGCTGTGAAAAGCGGTAGCCGTAAGATTGCCCCCAAACGTGCCAAACTGCCCGAAGAATTCAACATGTTGAAACAGCAACTCTCAGGATTCTTCAACACAAAAGTGCAGCTCACCTGCTCGGAGAAAGGTAAAGGCAAAATAAGTATTCCGTTCAGTAACGAAGAAGAACTGGAACGCATCATCGGCATACTTGACACGCTGAAGAGATAAATGAGAAAAACAAGAAGAATATATCAGCTGACCGTCGCCCTGCTGCTTTGCTTTCTGCAAACGGCAGGGATTGCCATGTATGGTCAAGACCGCCCGCGAGCCGCTTCCAAACGGACGCACCGACTTCAGAATGATACAACAGGCATTGCGCGTCAACCCATCCATCCGCAAGCCGACAGTCTGAATATAGAGATAGCCCAACCGGAGACAATTCAATTGCCAGCCGATTCAGACAGTCTTGCCGTAGCTGACAGCCTTGCGGCCGAAAACAAAAAGAAGCTGTTGGAAATGACAGCCGAACCCGACTTGAAGGTACAACCTGTTTCGACAGACAGCTTGCGAAAAGCAATCAACCCTCGAGTATGGATACCTAACCCCACCACAGCCACGTGGCTGGCTCTCGTCATCCCCGGAGGCGGACAAATCTACAATCGTAAATTCTGGAAATTACCCATCTTTTATGGCGGCTTTGCGGGTTGTGCCTATGCGCTTACTTGGAACAACAAAATGTACAAGGATTATTCGGCCGCATACAAAGACGCAGCAAACGGAAACTGGACTTCCACCAGTATCACCGACTTGTTGCCCCCCAACCACAATTATACCCAAAGCCAACTGTTGGAAGTGTTGCGGAAACGCAAAGACACCTATCGAAGATTTCGCGACCTGAGCATTTTTGCCTTCATCGGCGTATATCTGCTTTCTGTTGTCGATGCCTATGTAGACGCAGAGTTGTCCAACTTCGACATAACGCCGGACCTCAGCATGAGGGTAGAACCCGCCATAATCAACAACGGAATGATAGGTTCCTCTCAAAGAGCCGTCGGCATGCAATGCAGTTTCCGTTTCTGAAGAAATAAATAAAAGCATTAATCACCCTATGAAGAATAAACTCACAGATATGAAAGAAATAATCTTCGGTTTCTCCCTCTTTTCCGGTACACTCTTTGCCACTTCTCAAGTACAGGCACAAGAAAGTGTAGAAGTTTTTATCCGCGAGAACGGAACAGAACGCGAGGAAACCATCGAACTGCCCAAAAGCATGACTTATCCGCTGGACAGCCTGCTCAACGACTGGAAAGCTAAAAACCATATAGACTTGGGAAAAGACTGTGACACCTCCACCATCAACCCGGAGTTCAGCGACTCGGTATATATCGACCGCCTGTCACGCATCCCTGCTGTCATAGAGATGCCCTATAATGAAATTGTACGTAAATTCATCGACATGTATGCCGGACGCCTGCGCAATCAGGTGGCTTTCATGCTAAGCGCCTGCAACTTCTACATGCCCATCTTCGAGGAAGCATTGGATACCTATGGCCTTCCGCTTGAGCTGAAATACCTGCCCATCATAGAATCGGCTCTAAATCCTTCGGCCGTGTCTCGTGCCGGCGCTTGCGGATTATGGCAATTCATGCTTGCCACAGGAAAATTGTATGGTTTGGAAAGCAACAGCCTCGTAGATGAACGCCGCGACCCGATAAAAGCTACATGGGCTGCCGCGCGTTACCTGAAAGATATGTACGACATCTATAAAGATTGGAATCTGGTGATTGCCGCCTATAACTGTGGCCCCGGCACTATCAACAAAGCCATTCGTCGTGCCGGCGGAAAGACAGATTATTGGGAGATTTACAACTACCTGCCCAAAGAGACACGCGGATATGTGCCGGCTTTCATTGCGGCCAATTACGTCATGACTTATTACTGCAAGCACAACATTTGCCCCATGGAAACCAATATACCGAACGCCACCGACACCGTGCAAGTAAACCGCAACCTGCATTTCGAGCAGATTGCCGATATCTGTGGCATTGATATGGACCAGATAAAGAGTTTGAATCCGCAATTCACAAGAAACATAATTCCCGGAGAAAGCAAGCCCCAAACACTCCGTCTTCCCATCACCCATATCAGTACATTTATCGATAAACAAGATACAATCTACGCCCACCGCAGCAACGAACTGTTCAAAAACCGTAAAGTAATAGCCATTGCAGATACGCGTCCGGCAACACGCAACAGCAGAAACAGCACGGCAGGCAATGCCACCTACCACAAAATCCGCAATGGCGAAACATTATCGACCATTGCACGAAAATACGGCGTTACCGTCAATCAGTTGAAAAGTTGGAACGGATTGCACAGCACCCGGATATCGGCAGGAAAGCGTCTGAAGATTTATAAATAGAAAGGCGAAAACTTGTCCGGTATTGAAAAATGCTTATTTTTGCAGAAAGTGAAGAAAGGAGAAAGCAGTATATGGAAGAAAACATAAGCCAGAAGGGGAAGGAGATGGCTGAAGAAGAAATGATTGAACAGGCATTCCAAGAACTGTTGAACGACTATTTGGCAACCAAGCACCGCAAACGTGTAGAAATAATAACCAAAGCATTCAATTTTGCCAATCAGGCGCACAAAGGCATCAAGCGCCGTTCGGGCGAGCCTTACATCATGCACCCCATTGCCGTGGCAAAAATTGTCTGTAATGAAATTGGATTAGGCTCTACCTCCATCTGCTCGGCCTTGCTGCACGATGTGGTAGAAGACACCGACTATACCGTAGAAGACATTGAAAACATCTTCGGGCCTAAAATAGCACAGATTGTAGACGGGCTTACCAAAATCTCCGGCGGCATCTTCGGCGACCGCGCTTCGGCACAAGCCGAGAACTTCAAGAAGCTGCTGCTTACCATGTCCGACGATGTGCGGGTTATTCTCATCAAGATAGCCGACCGACTGCATAACATGCGCACGCTCGGCTCCATGCTTCCCAACAAGCAGTTTAAGATTGCAGGCGAAACGCTCTACATCTACGCTCCCCTCGCCAACCGCCTCGGTTTGTATAAAATCAAGACCGAACTGGAGAACCTGAGTTTCAAGTATGAACATCCGGAAGAATATCACGAAATAGAAGAGAAACTTGAAGCAACTGCCATGGAGCGCGACAGAGTGTTTAACGAATTTACGACTCCGATACGTGCGCAATTGGACAAAATGGGTCTGAAATATCGCATCCTCGCACGTATCAAGTCCATCTATTCCATCTGGAATAAAATGCAGACCAAGCATGTTCCTTTTGAAGAAATCTATGACCTGCTTGCCGTTCGTATCATTTTCGAGCCACGCAACATCGAAGAAGAACTGAACGATTGTTTCGACATCTATGTCTCCATATCCAAGATATATAAGCCTCATCCCGACCGCCTGCGCGATTGGGTAAGCCATCCGAAGGCCAACGGATATCAAGCTTTGCACGTCACTCTTATGGGCAATAACGGACAGTGGATAGAGGTGCAAATCCGCAGCGAACGCATGAACGACGTTGCCGAACAAGGATTTGCCGCCCATTGGAAATACAAAGAAGGCGGAGGCAGCGAAGATGAAGGCGAATTGGAAAAGTGGCTACGCACCATCAAAGAGATTCTGGATGACCCGCAACCGGACGCCATAGACTTTCTCGACACCATCAAGCTCAATCTCTTTGCATCGGAAATATTTGTATTCACCCCGAAGGGAGATATAAAAACCATGCCGCAGAACTCTACGGCATTGGACTTTGCTTTCTCTCTGCACACCGATATAGGCAGCCACAGCATCGGCGCCAAGGTGAACCACAAGCTGGTTCCTCTAAGCCACAAACTGCAAAGCGGCGACCAAGTAGAGATATTGACCTCCAAATTGCAGCGCGTACAACCGGAATGGGAAATGTATGCCACCACAGCCCGTGCGCGTACAAAGATTGCAACAATCCTACGAAAAGAGGCAAAAACTTATCAAAAAGAAGGAGAAACCATCTTAAATGACTTCTTCAAGAATGAAGATATCCGTGTGGATGAAATCCTGCTGGACAAACTGACCAAGTTGCACAAATTCCACACCCACGACGAATTGTTCGTTGCCATCGGTAACAAAAGAATCGTGCTGGGTGATGCCGACAAGAACATCGCAAAAGAAAAACAAGGCAGCAACTGGAAAAAGTTCCTGAGTTTCTCATTCGGCAACAAAGAAAACAAAGACGAGAAGGAACAACCGAAAGAGAAACTCCCTCAAGAGAAAATCAATACCAAGCAAATTCTGAAGCTGACGGAAGAGACTATCTCGAAAAATTATATCATGGCTCCTTGCTGTCATCCCATCCCCGGCGACGATGTGCTGGGATATATAGACGACCAGAACCGGGTTGTCATACATAAGCGTCAATGCCCTGTCGCCTCACGCCTCAAAAGCAGCTACGGCAATCGCATCATCGCAACCGAATGGGACACGCATAAGGACCTTTCTTTCCTCGTCACCATCTATCTGAAAGGGATAGACAGTATGGGACTGCTGAACGAAGTGACCCAAGTCATCTCGCGCCAACTGAACGTAAATATCCGTAAGCTCTCCATTGAAACAGACGACGGCATCTTTGAGGGAAAGATACAACTCTATGTACATGATGTGGATGACGTGCGTACCATCTGCAACAACCTGAAACAGATACAGAATATCAAGCAAGTGACAAGGATAGAAGACTGATATAGCTTGCTAAAAATGGGTACTGAATATAAGGATGTTACACTTGTACAAGCGTAGCCTTTCAGTTGTACAAGTGTGAGTCCTCAGTTGTACGAGCGTGGGCATTCACTTGTACAAGCGTAAGTTCTCACTTGTACAAATGCAAAAAACGACTATTGTTTCTGTATTTCTTCCTTCAGTTTTTCCACATCCTCATAGGTGAAAGCATTCAACGCATCGCGCATACCTATCAGTTCCTCGCGGATGGACTTCAGTCTTTCTACGATTTCAAAAGTACGCACGGTTGCCTCCTTGTTGTCTTTCATCCTTTGGCGGGCGCCGGACAGAGTCATGCCCCGTTCTTTCACCAAATGATAAATAAGCTTCAACGTTTCTATATCTTCTTTGCGATACTGACGTATGCTACGCCCTCCTTTCTTGGGCTTGAGCTGTGGAAACTCTTTTTCCCAAAAACGGAGCAGCGATTCGTTGACATCGAACATGGCAGCCACCTCGCCGATGGAATAATACAATTTCAGGTTCTTATCGGTGTTCAACATACCGGCATCATCTTTTAAGTAAGTACAAAATTAGACTTCTTTTTCCAAATTACCGCACAATGAGGCAGATAAGTGACAAGTTTTTGTTTCAGCGACATGTTTTGTCGCTCAGGGATGTTATCTTTGCTTATAGAAATCCAATAAGATATGGGCAGAAAATTAGAAGGATTGCAACGCATGTTGGTCATCATCAACAAGCTGAAAGGGCTACAAAAATATGTGCCGCGCGAAGAGTTGGAAAACTATGTAACGCTCCGCATGGAGGAACGGGATGGTACACCTGTGGATATCAGGACACTGCAACGGGATTTCAACGAGATTGAGACGCTGTTCGGCATTCGTATCTGTTTTGACAAGAAACGAAACGGCTACCATATCAACGAAGAGGATGACTTGAAGAAAGAACAATATGAACGGCTTTTGCTGAACTTCGATTTGCTGAACGCCATCGACAGCACCTCCAACCTACACACTTTTGTATTGGCAGACTGATAATCAACAATGTATCAATGAAAACTTTATGAGTTGATACCATAAAGTTCCCGTCCTTTTTCATTTTCCCAAAATGTGATTTCAAATGAATGCATTTGATTCATTGTCGATAAGTCGTAAAATAATAGAGTTACCGATAAGGAAAGTTAGTATTATTTAAAGAAGTGGCATTCATATTGACTATTTCCAAACATGTATTTTTCGAGCTAAACGAACAAATTACTTGGCAATTCATCATTTATTTGAATCCTTTTTATATTTTTGCATTTGAAAAATCATCAAAATTTCAAAGGTGAAATGACTAATGAATATTCAATAAATAGTACGACTCTTAGACAACGTATAGAAGCGATGCCAGAAGATTGTATTCTGTTTCGCTCAGATTTCCCTGAATACCACACAGAATTTGTGGGGAGTATTTTGTCTGAGTTGACGACCGAAGGTATGCTTGTCAAAATTGCACATGGAATATATGCCAAGCCAAGAAAAAGTCGATTCGGTGTTGTGCTCCCTTCGGTTGATAAGGTAGTACAGGCAATTGCCGTCCGAGATAACGCTGAAGTATTACCATCTGGTATGACCGCATTAAATGTATTAGGGCTATCAACTCAAGTACCGATGAATTACACATTCCTTACTACAGGTAGCGAAAGAACAGTAAACTTATCAAATAGAAAAGTAGTATTAAAACGAGGAGTCCCCAAGAACTTCTGTTATGGTACTCGTCTTATTTCACTACTTGTTCAAGCTCTTAAGACTCTGAAAAAGGAAAATGTAGGAGAAGGTGAATTGAATATAATCCGACAATTGGTATCAAAAGAAACAGACAAGGAAACTTTAATCAAAGATGTAGACATGATGCCTGTATGGATGAAACGAATTATAAAACCAATGTTAACCGCTTAAAAAAGATACAATGGGAAAACTATGGTTAGATAATGAAATAGTGGACCGTCTGGTAATGTTACAGCAAACAGAAGCTGGACACCCAGGCGTTAATCAAGTCGCTATAGAAAAGGACTGGTGGGCGACAAGATATATAATTTTATAATATATTGGTTTACTGCAACTTATAGTGTATATCAAAGAGTAGTTTTATAATTTAGTATGATTTTGGTATCACTATATCACTTTTGTGATAATTTCCTTAAACCTTATCTCATACATTTTTCTGCTGTACTTTTAACCATCATAAAATCTGATTTCTTTTCATCAGCACATTAAAAACGTTTTTTAGCGGTACAATGAAAATAATTCGCTAATTTTGCAAAAGCATTTGAGTGTTGTAGGCTTGATTCGCCTCAGACACATTCAGTAAAACGCCACTTTAAAATTTAATAATAGTGGAGTTCAATGCTAAATTAAATATGCAAATGTATAATTGAGACTATAATATATGATATATGTACACTCCAACGAAATTGACAGAGTATCTTGATAAGTATGGTGTATCTTGGGCTAAAACACTTCCCGAGAACACTCCTCCTGAAGATATTGTAGTGGCATATAATAAGGAACCATTGTTTCGTCTTATACAAAAGGAGGAAATAATGACAGAAAACGACCTAAAAACTCATTCAGAATTATATCCTAATAGAAATTTTGGGAATAATTTGTGGAAAGCTTCTGGGTTGTCTTCACTTTGCACATTAGAAGATGCCCGTTCTATGGCTAAGCTGCCATATTTAAAACACCTACATGGCATAGCAGAAATAACAATGAGTCCTGAATATGGTGTGATGCTCAAAACTCCGAGTAATAATTGTGCAAATCATTATACTTGGTGGCATACTACATTGTTTGATTTAAACAATGCAGAAATCCAATATAGAGAAATAACCCTTCAACCGAAAGCAATATGATTCGATTAAATTTTATAGAGGTTATTGTTTTCTATGAAGTACCACAAATCTTCATAGCGACAGATATTTTTGACACAAAATATTTGTGTCTGTTATATCCGCATGATGATGAATTATGTTACAAGTATCTTGCTGTTAGGATTAGCGAGAAACGTTTAAACTTATTCAAGGGTCAAATCATTGATTTATTGTCCATATATCAAGATCCTGAGGATGGTTGCTATTTTGATGTAGTGGTAAAAGATGCAAATGATATTATTGCTACGCCTCTACCTGCAAATCTGATTCAACCTTTTATGCTGCCAGATGATGGATTCTATTGTAATTATGATGCAATTGATAATGAAGAACTCATATCACGCTCTTTACAAAGTGGTAAAATAATGTCTTGCATTGCATTCAGTGATATTGAAAACTCTCATAATATAGATGTTAACGTTTTAACAAATGCTTTAGATAGATACCAAGCCATGGTACGTAATTGTCATATTAAAAGGTTTGGCAAACAATATGCTTCAGAAGCAAATATGAGAGCTTGTGCATTACAGGCAGCGTCTTTTGATGTGCATTTTATTTTAAATGAAACATTTGATATGTTTGGAGAAGCATCAAGGATTTCATCTACCCTACAGAAAATAGACGAAATTTTCTCAATAAACTCGTCAGACGAATTGAAAGAAAAGATTGAAGAGTTACAGGGACATACACTAAGTAGTATGCGTTCTTTTCTACAGGTTATGGAAAAAAACAAGTTGTCATTTAAACATAAATGGGTTAAATCAACATTAGAAAAAAGCACATCTGGTTCTACAATATCTTTAAATGCGATTTCAAGAGTCTATGATTATTTAAACACTCATACAGAATTAGAAGAAGTAACAACTGAATTTGTTGGTTACTTCGCTTCTGGCACTGTCTTGAACAAAGGAAAATGGATTTTTATTTGCGATAAAAAAAGAATAACAGGAACAACTGATGAATCTAATATGTTCAATGGTATAACATTAGGAGAACGCCATCAATATAAAATAAAATGTATGGAATATCAAGATACAAATCCTGTTACGGCAAAGCCTAAAACGACATACAAACTTATTGAATGTACAAGATTGAATAGTCTATAATTATGAGGATATAGAAGCGGAAATGACTACTCCGAAAATTGGTGGCATATAGGTCAACCAAAATAACTTTAAGTGTCGTATCAAATCTATTTTTCAGTATGATACGACACTTTATTTCGTTTTTGATGTTCAAATTTTTAATATGGGTAAAGTATTATCACATCTACTGTTTGACAAGAGAGCATAATCACCGACAGAAGCAGGTCAAGGATATAACGGGGTTGTTCGTGTTCTCGTGACCAGTCGTTTGGATCATTTTTGATTTGGGACGCTTTATCAATGGTGATGGCATAGCGTTCCATTATTGGAAAAGCCAATCAATCAATTGTAATTTGTCTTCCGTTAACGTGAGGTCGGGATAAGAAAATGGTAATAAAAGTTGGTAATTTCGCTTATTTTGAGTTTAAACATCGCTTCAATCTGAGTCGCGACAGCAGGCTCTACAAACTCATCGACGAAGAGGGGGCACGGGACTACGGCAGCTACCTCTTCATCCTCGAACAGCTTAACAGTCAGGAGTCCGGCAGGCTTTTCATCGGGCAACTGAAACTGATACGGCAGAAAGGGTTCCCGCAGGCTTACCTCGAAAAAATAGTCCAGAACTACGGTTTGTTCGTCATCGAGGACGATATGTTTTCATCGGCCATCGACTATTTGGGCACTTCGCAAAAGAAAGCGGAAGTGTCAAAGAAAAATACTATCGAGGGAGGAGCGGAAGAAGAGGAGGTGATGACGGATAGGATGAAGGTTGCCGAAGATACAGGGCCGATGCCCGAAGAGACAGGGCCGGTTGCCGAAGAAGCAAGCCCGCTTGTAGAAGAGGACGGGGATTTTCAGGCGGCAACTCCTCCTGCCACTGCTGCGGAAGTGTCCGAAGCTTGCGCGGCGACTCCGGACGAACTCGTAGCCGACTGCTTGCCGACTACCTGCCGGCTCGGAGTCGGCAAGCAGTCCGAAAAGAGGCAAAAAGCAAGATAATAAGCAGTCCCTTAGAGAGTTACCACACCGACCTCCCCTCGCGCGCGCGAGAGAAGAAAAGAATAGAGAAGAAGAGAATAGAAAATA
>Ga0129307_1000257_pt1 | contig 92331 bp, 79 predicted proteins | sample P1105metagenome_FD_94437 | JGI IMG/M metagenome (GOLD analysis project Ga0129307, IMG submission 94437) | Capybara group fecal microbial communities from Wisconsin, USA - P1105 metagenome | ecosystem: Host-associated > Mammals > Digestive system > Large intestine > Fecal | place: USA: Wisconsin...
AGAAGTGAGCTGGATGCCATCATACGGTCCTGAGATGCGTGGTGGTACCGCCAACGTGACTGTCATCGTCAGCGATGAACGCGTGTGCTCTCCTATCATCAACGCATTCGACACAGCAGTGATTCTGAACCAGCAGTCACTCGACAAGTTCGAATCGAAAGTAAAACCTGGCGGATATCTTCTCTATGATCCGAACGGCATCACAAAGAAGCCTACCCGTACAGACATTCACATCCACACCATCGAAGGTGCACAGCTTGCATCAGACATGGGTAACAGCAAAGTGTTCAACATGATTATCCTCGGCGCTTTCTTGAAGCTTCGTCCTATCATCCTCGACAAAAACGTCGAAGAGGGTCTTCGCCACAGCTTGCCGGAGCGTGCTCACAAGCTCATCCCGTTGAACATGGAAGCAGTTAAGGTTGGAAAAGAGAACGTAAAGTAAGACTTTAGACGTTAGACGTTAGAATTGTAGAGTCGTCACAATGTGGCGGCTCTACGTGTTTTTTGTAAAAAAACGTTGCATACATCAAAAATTTTTTGTAATTTTGAAGTCTGAAAAGTATTAAAAGAGTAAGATTTTTGTATGGTTAAGAAGACGGGGAATGGTTATGTACCGCCGTTTGTGGTGACAGACGAGATAACATCGTTGGTGGCAGAAATTGCTGAGGTTGTAGGACAGCTTACAGCAACAGCCAGCAATTTGCCAACTCCAAAATTGAGAAAAGAAAACCGCATCAAGACCATACAATCATCGCTTGCCATTGAAAACAACTCGATGACAATAGAGCAAGTTACGGCAATTTTGGAAGGCAAGAGAGTTTTAGGAGCACCAAATGAGATACAAGAGGTGAAAAACGCCATTGACGCATACGAAATTATGCTCGACTTGAATCCTTATAAAGAAAAAGATTTGTTAAGAGCACACAAGCTGATGATGAACGACCTCGTTAGAGAAAACGGTCGTTTCCGCACTGGCGATGTTGGAGTTTTTGATGGGGAGAAGTGCATTCATCTCGGTCCTCCCCCACAACGTGTGCCCTTGTTAATTTCAGAACTGATAGATTGGGTTAAAACGACTAAGGTTCATCCGTTAATTAGTTCTTGCGTTTTTCATTACGAATTCGAGTTCATCCACCCTTTCGCTGACGGAAACGGACGAATGGGGCGAATGTGGCAAACCCTTTTATTGATGCAGTGGAAGCCTGTATTTGCATGGATCCCAGTAGAGACTATCGTAAAAGAGCACCAGCAAGACTATTACAATGCTATTTCACAAAGCGACCACATAGCTTCAAGTACTCCTTTTATTATTTTTATGCTTCGTTGCCTAAAGCAAGCTTTGGAAGAAATGATAGAAAGCAACCAGAAAAGTAACCAGAAAAGTAACCAGAAAAGTAACCAGAAAAGTAACCAGAAAATCGTATCAGCGATACGGGAAAATCCGAAGGTTACAATTCGTGAATTGCAAGAAATCACTGGTCTTTCAGAAAGTGGCGTGAAGAAAATCATCAGGCAGCTAAAAGCAGAAGGCATTTTAAGCCGCAAAGGCAGCGACAAGGCTGGAGTGTGGGTGGTGCGGCAACCTTAATGGCGTTAGAGCCCTTAAGGCAGCCGATGAGGCCTTATTTTAATCCGTATGTGCTGGTCCACCGCAGAGCGATGTGAGAGCGAAGCCAAGATATTATTTAACAATAAAAAACGAAGTGAGGCGTCCCCATTGAAACGTCTCTCAACATCATCTGCTTACGCGGATTTTGAGACGAATTTTCACCTGTCTTTACAACTACACAACAATTATTTTTTATATATGCAATACTTTTTTCACTTCATAAACATATGTATTGAACCACTCTATTGCATTATCCCATTTTTGATGGTCTGATAAATAGTAATCTGGATTCTTTGTACCAACAACTAATCTATGATACTTTTTCCTATACAAATCTTCATAAGTAAGCATATTCCCATCATTTTCAAAGCAGTCTAATACAAGCCCTTTATTATTATCAAAGAGTTGTTGGTCTTTATTCATGACTGCCAAGGTCAAATGACCTTTTTTGTTATAATCGCCTTTCCTAAAATAAATATCCAATCTAATTATCCAACCATTATTTGATATTGGTAAATCGTAAAAATGCTGTCCTTTAATAGCTTTCTTATAAATGGATGGATTGGTTTTTTGTAATTTAGACCAAAAATCATATTGGTTAACGTGAACTCCTGTTAATGTTTTTTTTGATGTCTGTGCCATAATTGTTTGTTAATTAGTTAATATTATCATTTTAAAACATATTTATTCTGCATCATGAACAAGACGAACGCTTTGTCCTCTGTAACGACCATCACCACCACTATTTGGATCCATTAAATTACTCGTAAACACCAATCTATATGCTTCATATTGCCCATTTGATTTAGAAGACCAGTAATTACCATGATCCGCCTCATAATAGTTATTAGATCTTCTAAATCCTGCTGCTGGCAAAAAGATTGCTCCATGATTATCAAAGGCAGTCCATTGAGAGGCTGTTATTATATTAATGCTATAGCCAACCGTGCTTTGATTTGGATTGTTCAAATTATAGATAGAACTATTCCAGTTATCAGGTAATAATATAACTCCATTAATCCCATTAACCTGTGCTTTGGCATAAAGAATGCCTGATGGTGTATTTCTTGAAATACAAACATATATCCACTCCTCCCTTGTCAATGTCCGCCATAAATTTTCAGAATTTCCACCATTAGATATGGCATTGTAACCCCAATCAGCTTTGCCACTTTGGTCATATAGGTTATAATTATAGTTGCCATATGCGCAATAATCACCACTACTTTGGCTTGAACTCCATGGTTGATAACAAACAGCACCATGATTATAACCGCTTGTCCCCCAACCAAACAAATCAATCCATCCATTATATGTTGCAGATAGATTAAGATTATCATTACCAATATAATCATATTGGTTGTCGGCAAAACGCCAAGTGTTTGTTGATGCCCTATACTGCAAATTACCTTGAGAGAACCATACTTGTTGTGTTGAACTAACTGAGAATAAGCCATTAATAGCTCCAGTTGGTACTTGTTGTGTAGTTGTAAAGCTAATTTCATTACCATATGCTGTTCCTGCGCTATTTGTTGCATACGCTCGGACATAATATGTAGTATTGCTTGAAAGCCCTGTAAGACTGCTATAATATTGACCAATTCCTGTGCCGTTTGTTGTGTGACTGTTAGCTATTGTAGGGTTATGACTTGTACCCCAGCACACTCCTCTTACTGTTACATTGGCACCACCATCAGAAATTACATTTCCACCGCAAATAGCTGAATTATATGTTATATTTGAGATTTGATTAGTAGTAACAGTTGGCGTAGTTACAGACGAGGTATTTGAAGAATAAACAAGACGGATAGAATTACCTCTAGAACGAGGGAAATATCCACTTGCTGCTAAACCTGCTCTATCATAATGCATGCATAAAGCCATATTATTTCCATATGAATCAGAAGACCAATAGCCTCCATAACAATCACCGATAGCGCCATATGATATAAATGATGTAGCATTTCTATAACCCGATGATGGTAAAAACACAGCTCCATTACATTCAAAACTATTTATCCAATCAAATTGACTTATAGTATTATCGAGAAAATCTGCTCCAGACATATTTGTATTATTCAAAGAATATGTAGAAATACTCCAATCATCAGGTAATAATATTATACCTTTTATACCATTAACTTGAGCTTTTGCATACCTAACTCCAGAGTTGGTATTTCTTGTGTTACATATATATGACCATTCAGCGTTTGACAATGTCCGCCATAAATTCTCACTAACACCTCCATTACTTATAGCATTATAGCCCCAATCGGCTTGACATGTTTGATCACATAGGTTATATGAAGCATTGCCATATGCATAATAATCGTTGTTTGTTTGGCTCGTACTCCATGGTTGATAACACACTGCTCCATGGTTGTAACCACTTGTCCCCCAACCAAACAAATCTATCCACCCGCTATAAATAGCAGAAATATTAGTATTATCATCACCAACATAATCATATTGATGATCAGCAAATCTCCATGTATTTGTTGATGCTTGATATTGCAAATTGCCTTGTGAAAAATGTACCTGTTCGGACGAACTTATCGAGAATAATCCAGGTAAAATGCCATTTGTCCAAGTTGGTGGACTAGGTGAGCCACCCTCGGTTGTAAAAACTTTTTGTGATCCATAGGCTGTACCAGCTTCATTTGTGGCATAGGCTCTAACATAATACGTTGTGTTTGGGTACAAAGATGTCAAAGATGAAGTATAAGAACCTGAGCCTGTTCCATCTGTAGAATGACTGTTATTGATAGATGGATTTTGACCAGTACTCCAACAAACGCCTTTGGCAGAAACCGTTCCGTTTCCGGTGGATGTAACATTTCCACCAGATACAGCTGTTGTTTGAGTTATTCCTGTAACATTGTTGGTTGTTACGGTTGGCAGTGTAACTGTTTGTTGAGTTGTAAATGTTTTTTGTGTACCATAACTTGTGCCTTCACTATTTGTTGCGTAGGCTCGGACATAGTATATCGTGTTAGCTGTCAAGCCAGTTAATGTACTTGTAAATGTGCCAGTTCCATTACCATCAGATGTATGTTGTCCGCTAATTGTAGGATTTTGTAAAGTGCCATAACAAACACCACGAGCAGTGACATTAGCCCCGCCATCGGATGTTACATTACCTCCTGTGACTGCGGAATTTGAATTAATTGAAGTAACTTCAGTTGTGGAAACAGTTGGGGCAAGTTTGTTTGTTGTGAATATCTTTTCCTCACCATAACTGGTTCCTTTACTATTTGTCGCGTATGCTCTTACATAATAAGTAGTATTGTACGTTAATCCTGCAAGATTACTGACAAATGTACCAGTGCCTGTGCCATTTGAAGTGTGAGCATCACCTGTTGTCGGATTTTGACTTGTACTCCAACAAACACCTCGAGCAGTTATGATAAAACCTCCATCGTCGGTGATTCCTCCGCCTGAAGTTGCAGTGGTTGCAGTGATATTTGTAATATCTGTGGTTGTAACAACAGCCAGACCTTCTTGGGTTGTGAAACTACGCTCTTCGCCATAAGCAGTACCATTGGAGTTCGTAGCATAAGCACGGACGTAATATGTGACATTGTTAGTTAACCCAGTAATTGATGATACGAACTCACCGGACCCTGTTCCGTCTGTAGTATGATTATTGCTGATAGTCGGATTTTGAGTCGTTGCCCAACACACACCTCTTGCTGTTATGTTATCACCGCCATCACTTTCAACATTACCACCACCAACTGCCGATGAAGCCGTTATTCCTGTAATCGAATTGGTTGTAACGGAAGCCATGCCGACCACGGTTTTAAATTCGCGTTCCTCACCGTATGATGTACCATAGCTGCTTATTGCGTAAGCCCTTACATAATAAGTGATATTGGCGTTTAACCCAGTGATTTCCGACTCAAATTCACCTATTCCATTACCATCAGTAGTATGTGCATCGCTGATTGTTGGATTATGCTCAATGCTCCAACATACACCTCTTGCGGTAATATCCATACCACCAGAATTGGTAATGTTTCCACCGCATTTAGCCGAGTTTTCAGTTATATTAGTTATTGCTTTTGTAGAGATTGTCGCCAATGAAGCGGACGTAATGAAGGTTATTTCATTGCCATAACCCGTCCCTTCAGCATTTGTAGCATAAGCTTTCACATAATATATTGTATTGGCTTCCAAATTAGTAATATTACTAATAAAACCTCCTATAGCAGCACCATTTGTTGTATGCTCATTTTCTATTGTCGGATTGGACTCTTTATTCCAGCATACGCCTCGTGCTGTAATTTCAGAGCCTCCATCTTCACTGATATTGCCGCCTGAGACTGCTGAATTTGATGTAATTGAAGCTGCAGGAATTGTGGTCAAAGTCGGAACAACTATAGCATGCTCAGTAGTAAAGTCCTTAATCTCTGTATCGACAAGTTTCATGCCATTGGAATATCTTAACCTATAATAATACTTGGTATCTGAAGCAAGATTATTTATTACGGCTGTCATAGTGTTTTCATCAAGAACAGCATCTGTTTCAATGGCATTTGACATACTGCTGTTAGTACTTGCATATACCATTATTTGTGGTATTGCACCTGGATATGAATAGTTGGCGGTAATAGTTGCACTATAGGGAGTTACCGCAACTATTTCTTCAGTAATCTCAAGTTTGTAGATTTTTAGTTGGGGCTTCTTTTGGCAGTTTGTCAATAACAAAACTGCGAAGAAGAAGATTATATAAAGTATTCTTTTCATAACTATCTATTTTAAAAACCTAAACCAGCACCTATTTTCACTTCGAATATCTTGAAACTTGTTGTTACAGCATCAAGCGACAACATGCATTTACCCAATTTAAATTGGGCACCTAAAGAAACATCGACACCTGAAGCACTAACATCGGTGTTTTTAACCAATTCATTATCGGTGGTTTCATAAACAGTATTTCTAACACCATAACCAGCACCGATTCTCAATGCGATAGGTTTTGATATGCTGTAAATGAAACCTGCCATAACTGATAATGATGTATAATATTCTTTGCCTGAATAATCCGGATAATATGTGCCAACCATCAAATCATTGTTACATTCAAAACTGCTGCTGAATCCTTTGAAATTGAAGTTTGTCATTACACTTGTGTACCATCCCATCTTATCATAGCTGCCAACAGTCAAACCATAAGATAAATCTCCATAATTGCTCATTGCGCCATTTATTGTGATGAACCTTAACATATTTTTCACTGGTTTGACTTCTTGAGTTGGAGTTGAAGTGTTTTCCAGTCGCTGATCAATAAGATTAATAATAGCTTGCTCGTCAATATCCGATTTGGTTTTGTTTACCAATGTAAGTTCATAGCCTTTCTTAGGTTGCATGTCGAATGGAAACCAAAATTCGGTCGAACTCAAGTCCGGATGAGATATTTTTAAGAATGTGGCTCTATAAGTCAGATAAACCCAGACTTCTCCGACTTTATATTCACATTCTATAAAAGTTGCAGCATCTCCTTGGAACAGTAACTCACGGCGCTGTTTATCATTTATGTTTTCTGTCTTAACTTTCAAGACAGCGTACGGAACATCGTTGTCATCGGTTTGGATGTCAAGGTTGATATTGACAAACCCAGGTACTTCTTTAAACGACCCTTCTTTAACTTCAAGCTGGGCAAAAAGAGGAATTGACGGAATTAATATAAAAAGTAGTAGTAAAAGTTTTCTATACATATAGTTTTATTTTATTCAAAATGGGCAATAAAAAAAACCGCGAACTTCTGTTGTGTACGGAGGTTCTGGTAAAACCCTTAATGCAAACAAGAAAGCTCACGGTAATTACCGTAAGCATTCTCACTTTCTTTTGCATTAAGTTAAGAAATTTACCAGATTTCCGTGCACCAAGAAAAGCGAAAACGCCTTAATTATATGTCTTTATAGTTTTATAACTGTCTGTTTCTTAATATCCTTTTCATTTAACACTGCAAAAATAATAAATCTTTTTGATATACAAGCGTAGTTTAAAATATCATTCGGCAAAAAGCACTTACAAAATTCTCAAATATTCATTACAAAATTCTCAAAAGTTATCAACAAAACTCTCAATTTGTCGTTACAAAAATCTCAAATCTTCGCTACAAAATTCTCAAAAGTGCCTGAAAAAATGACTATTCTTCATCCTCAAAATCCTCAGGCATCGGCTCAGCCCAGTCTTCGTCGTAGAACTCCTCTCCTACCAGTTCGCGGTCGGTTTTGTCCTGGCCGCCTAGGAGTTGGCGCATGATTTTTGAAGGGATTGGTAAGATTTTACCTTCAGCGCCTGTTGATATGGCAATTCCGATGTCGTCGCCGTCGAGTTCGCGAGTCCAGTTGATAAACTCGGCTATGTCCATGGTGGTTACGGTGTAGGTCTCCCAGTCGTCGCCAATGTTAGCCTCGGCTTCTTCCTTGGTTGCCCAAACAGGGATGTAAGAGTTGCCGCCGCCGTCTTCAAGCATGGCGAAAAGTCCTGGTTTTGCTTCGAGAAGCCATAAGATTCCGTTTTGATTTACGGCTGCCAAAAATGATTGTAAGTCTTCCATTATGTTAGTTTATTTTTTCAATTTCTTAAATTCCTTTTGAGCGGCTTTCATATCGTCGAGATAAGCCTTGCAGATATGCAGGCGGGCGTAACATGCCGCCGCAAGCAAACGCGAAGCGTCGACATCGCTCTGCCAATGGTAGCCGGCGATGACACGGCTCTGTCCCCACTCGTATCCGAGCTTGAACAACTCGTTCTGTGCCCCAGGGTTTATCTCACAGAGTATCAACGCCATGCCCCAGCCACGGATGGCATGACCCGATGGATATGAACCGTTGGTGCGCAGCTCCTCCTCTTCTCCTGGCACCAGCGTCGGCTCGTTGAAGTAGGCATACGGACGGGTGCGCATATACGTCGCCTTGGGGTTGGTGGCACTCAGACGGATGGTCTCCACGCCACGTTGAATCACCTTATATATGGCAGGTGTCTTTTCTTCAGAAATCTCCATACCAAAAGCATCGCAGAACTGCGGCACCATGTCTTTTATCTCATACGCAGCCTCACGGATGGCCTTCTGTGCACGCAAAGTGTCATTGCGCTGGTCCTTTCCCCAGTAATACTGCGAGATATCGTACATAAACTGCGACGAGCCTGGAGCAGGCGGCGCTGGCAGCCAATACACGGCATTTGGAACTTCCTTGTCAGTAAGGTAAAAATCGCAGGCATTCTGAGCCTGTACAAACATTCCCGACAGCAACCAGGTTGCCAATAAAATCAGATTTAAAAATTTGCTTTTTGTTTTCATATTTTTTCTTTTTTTAGGTCGCCTAACACAACTGTCATTTCGAGCGGAACGAAGTGTAGTCGAGACCTGAGCTTTGCGAAAGCATTCACCTCAGGTGAATAAATCTCCTCTGATTGAATGAGATTTCTCCATTACGCTTCGCTTCAGTCGAAATGACGATCATATCTCATCAAGTTCCAGCCACCGCATTTCCTTTTCATCCAATAAATCATTTATTTCAGTCAGGCGCTTCCCGATTTTATCAATTTCTTGATAATCAGTCTGATTTTCGAGCTGAGTGGTTAATTCTTTCTTCTCTTTTTCCAGATTCTCTATGTCAACCGCCAGCTGTTCGTATTCTTTTTGCTCCTTAAACGAGCGTTTTTGCTTGCGCTCAGTTGCCGTCGGGCGGTTTTCACGAGTATCGACCTTGGCAGCGGCTTGAACTTTGTGTTGTTCTTTGTTTTTCTCCTCGAGCCAGTCGTGATATTGCGAATAGTTGCCCATAAAGCCCTTCACTGCGCCATCGCCTTCGAAGACGAACAATTGGTCAACGGTTTGGTCGAGGAAATAACGGTCGTGCGAAACCACAATCAGGCAGCCTTTGTAGCCTTGCAGAAAGTCCTCGAGTTTCTGTAACGTCAAGATATCCAAGTCGTTAGTGGGCTCGTCGAGAATCAGGAAGTTAGGATTTTTGATAAGAATCGTGAGCAGATAAAGCCTGCGTTTCTCGCCGCCGCTCAGCAACGCCACCGGCTGACGGTGCATCGAATACGGGAACATGAAATGCGCCAGAAGCTTGTCAGCAGTGTAAACCATGTCCTTGCCGTAATAAACCACCTCGGCTATGTCGCGAATGGTGTCGAGAACGGTTTTATTCTCATCGAATTTGATTCCGCCTTGGGTGTAATAGCCATAAACCACAGTCTCGCCAGTGACGATAGTACCCGAATCAGGCGCCTCGTTGCCGGTTATCATGTTTAAAAAGGTGGATTTTCCGATGCCATTCTTGCCTATGATGCCAATTCGTTCGCCTTTTTTGAATATATAATCGAAGTCCTTAAGCAAAACTTGGTTATCCCATTTTTTTGTAACGCCTTTCATCTCGAGAATCTTGCCCCCAAGACGTTGCATGTCGAGACCGAACTGGATTTCGGTGTTGTCACGAATCATTTTCGCCTTTTCTTTCAAGTCATAAAAAGCGTCAATTCTTGCTTTTGCCTTGCCCGTACGTGCCTGTGGGGTACTGCGAATCCATTCGAGCTCGTGTTTCATCAACTGCCCGGCCTTATCAGCCGCAATGCGCTTGTTTTCCTCGCGCTCACGGCTCTTTCGCACATAATAGTCAAAGTTGCCGTTGTGTGTGTAAATCGTGCCGTGATACATCTCCAAAATCTTGTTGCACACGCGGTCGAGGAAATAACGGTCGTGAGTGACCATAAACAGCGTCACGTTCGACTGCGTGAGGTAATTCTCAAGCCACTCCACCATCTGCATGTCGAGGTGGTTGGTCGGTTCGTCGAGAAACAGCATATCGGGGTCGTCCAACAAAACCAAAGCCAGTGCCAGTCGTTTCACTTGCCCGCCCGACAAAGTACCGACTTTTTGTGACAAGTCGTTGATTTCGAATGTTGAAAGCAGCTGTTTCAATCTCAAATCATACGACCAAGCCTGCACCGCATCCATCGCCGCCGTCGCCTTGTCCAAATCCACTTGATTTACAAGGGCTTCCTCATAACGTTTGATTACCCGCATCACGTCTGTGTGACCTGTTGCGATGACATCTTCTATTGTCAAATTCGGGTCAAACTGCGGCAATTGTTCAAGGTAACCGACTCGGACATTCTCGTTAAACGTCACTTTTCCGCCATCGGGCTCCTCTTTTCCGACAAGTATGCGCATCATGGTGCTCTTGCCGGTACCATTGGCTGCAATCAAAGCGGTCTTTTCCCCTTTCTCGATGCCAAAAGAGATGTTCTCGAACAGCAGCTTGTCGCTGAACGCCTTTGATATGTTATCGACTGAAAGATAATTCATAGTGCAAAAATAATAAAAAGACCTTAGACATTAGACTTTAGACTTTAGTTTTTTTTAGCAACAATCATCTAAGGTCTAAGGTCTAAAATCTAAGGTCTGAAATTTGAAAAATTTCTTATTTTTGCAAAAATTTTCGCAATGCGCACAGTGTTCCAGCTTTTTGTCACGTTTTTCAACATCGGGGCGTTCACCCTCGGTGGCGGCTATGCCATGCTCGACATGGTAGAGCGTGACGTCGTCGACCGTCGCCACTGGATTGAAAAAGACGAGTTCTGGGACATGATAGCCATTGTGCAGATGCTTCCCGGCGTGTTTGCGGCCAACACTGCCCTTTACACCGGCTACAAAATTAAAGGCATAAAGGGCGCACTAGCGGCTTGCCTCGGCGCAATAATTCCATCAATCTTGATAATTCTGCTTATCGCAGTCTTTTTCCTTGACTATCAAGACAATCCGGCAGTCGAGCGCATATTCCGTGGCATTCGTCCTTGCGTTGTGGCACTTATCCTCTCGCCTGCCATCAAGATGTTCATCAACTCGAAAGTAAACTGGAAAACCGCAATTTTTCCGATAGCGGCGATCTGTCTGATATATTTCTTCAAGGTGTCGCCAGTTTACATCATCATCGCGACGATTATAGGCAGCGTAGCCTTCGCGTTTTATTCACAAAACCGTTTAAATAAGTCCAAATCATGATTTATCTGCAACTGTTTTTGGCTTATTTAAAGATTGGAATCTTCGGTTTCGGCGGCGGCTATGCCATGCTCTCGATGATTCAGTTTGAGATTGTGGATCATTACGGCTGGATGACACTCGAAGAGTTCACCGACATGGTTGCGCTTTCGCAGATGACCCCCGGTCCTGTTTCCATCAACATCGCCACATTTACAGGATTCAGCATAGCCGGCATCTGGGGCTCGCTGTTGGCCTCGTTTTCGCTAATTTTGCCATCGCTGCTGCTATTGACAATAGTGCTGCGATTCTTGTTTAAAAACAAAGACAACTACATCGTCAAAACCACGCTTTCGTCAATGAAACCCGTGATTGCAGGGCTTATTTTCGTCGCCGCCCTGCTGATGATGAACGCTCAAAATTTCGTCGATTTCGGGCTCCACGGCAACAACATCAGTGTGATAATCTGCGCACTCAGCTTCGTAGGCGTGTTTTGGGCAAAAATAAACCCGATACTACTGATAATAGCATCGGGTCTTGTAGGATATTTCGTTTTTTGATTAAACGAACAACTTGTCAATCAATTCATTATAACGTTCCATCACAACTTTTCTCTTCACCTTCAAGGTAGGCGTCAATATGCCGTTTGCGATAGTCCATTCATCGGCAATGAGTTGGTATTTCTTCACTTTTTCAACCTCGCCCAAGCCTTCGTTCAATCTCTTGACTTCTTTATCGTAACGTTTCTTAACCTCTTCATTAAGAATCATTTCCTCATTGGTTGTATAAGGAATCTCATGCGAATGACACCAGTCTTTCAAAAATGCGAAGTCAGGACGGATTAAAGCTGCAGCGAATTTCTGGTTCTCGCCTAACACCACAATCTGCTCAATAAAGCCGGAAACATTGAATTTACCTTCAACGACATCAGGATTCACGTATTTTCCTAACGAAGTCTTGAACAGGTTCTTCATACGGCCTGTAATCTGTAATAGTCCGTGTTCATTGAACTTACCGAGGTCGCCGGTGTGGAACCAGCCGTCTTTGTCGATGACTTCAGCCGTCAGCTCAGGCTGTTTGTAGTAGCCCATCATCACATTGTGTCCGCGGCAGATGATTTCGCCGTTATCGGCAATTTTCACCTCCACACCTGGCAGCGGCTGACCCACTGCCCCCACTTCACGGCCATATTTGTCGCGATTACTTACTGTGATAACCGGCGAGGTTTCAGTTAAGCCATAGCCTTCGAACACCGGCATCTTGATGGCCGAGAAGAATCCGCTGATTTTCTTTGTGATTGAAGCGGCACCCGACACAATGATATCGAAGTTTTCAGCTCCGAGTTTCTCGCGTATCTTGCTGTAAACCAGCTTGTCGGCAATCTTAAGTTTCAAATTATAGAACCATGAGCGGCCTTCAATCTTGTAGTCTTCGGTGATGCGCATCGACCAGTAAAAGATGCTTTTCGACAGGCCTTTCATGTTCTTGCCAGAGCTGTAAATCTTTTCGTAGAATTTCTCCAAAACACGTGGAACGGCGCACATCATCGTAGGATGCACCTCTTTCATGTTATCTGCGATTGTAGCTATGCTTTCGGCATAATAAATCGACATTCCCAGATAATGATACATGTATATGAGAGCGCGCTCGTATGCGTGGCACACCGGCAGGAAACTGAATGCCCGCTTCGACCACGGCGACGGTGTCTGGCAGAAATTCTTGAACTGGTTCATCAAATTGTGATGCGACAGCATAACACCCTTTGGCACTCCTGTCGTACCCGAAGTGTAGATAATAGTGGCGCACGACATCTCATCGACTTCTGCTTTGCGTTTCTCAATCTCTTCGGTATGAGGATGCTCTTTGCCCAGCTCAATCAAATTGTCAAAAAACGGATATTTGCCTCTGTCAATAAAAGTGTAAAGCATTTTCAAAGACGGCGTTTCAGGCCAGATAGCCTCGATTTTGTTCATCACGGCTATGCCCTCCACAATGCAAAGACCAGCCTCGCAGTTGTTGAGGATTATCTTGTAGTCGCCTTCGCTTATGGTTGGATAAATAGGCACCATAATGCCGCCTATCTGAGTGATTGCCATATCGAGAATGTTCCATTCCGGACGGTTGTTGCTGATAACAGCCACCTTGTCTTGCGGCTGAACACCCAATTCGATAAGGGCTCCACTTATGATGTTAGTCAGCTCGATATACTCGTCAATGCTGTATTCGCGCCATTTTCCGTTTACTTTGCCGGCTAACGCGACCTTCTGGTCAGGATATTTTTCCTTGTAGTGCGCCAGCAGATCAAATACTCTTCTGACTTCCATAGGCTTTTTATTTAAAGAGAGACTCTATAACTTCGGCATAACGTCTCATAACCACATTTCTCTTGACTTTCAGTGTAGGTGTCAAGATTCCTGTAGCCACCGACCATTCGTCTGCGATAAGTGCGAAATTCTTAATTCTCTCAACATCGCCAAGGTCGTGATTCAACTTCTTCACCTCTTTGCTGTAACGCTTGAGAACGTCGTCGTTCTTAACCATTTCCTCGTTGGTGGTATATGGAATTTCGTGACGTTTGCACCATTCCTTCAGGAAAGCGAAATCCGGACGGATCAGAGCTGCAGCGTATTTCTGGTTCTCGCCCAACACGACAATCTGCTCGATGAATCCCGAGAGGATGAATTTGCTTTCGATGAAATCGGGGTTGATATATTTACCGAATGATGTCTTGAAGATATTCTTCTTTCTTCCTGTAATCTTCAGAATTCCGTGCTCGTTGAAGCGTCCAAGGTCACCTGTGTGGAACCATCCGTCCTTGTCGATAACTTCAGCTGTCAGCTCGGGCTGCTTGTAATATCCCATCATCACGTTATGACCGCGGCAGATAATCTCACCTTCATCGGTGATTTTCACTTCGATTCCCGGCAACGGCTCGCCGACATAACCCACCTCGCGGCCATATTTGTTTCTGGTCGACACAGCGATAACAGGTGAAGTTTCTGTCAAGCCATAACCTTCGAAGATTGTGATACCCATAGCATTAAAGAAACGGCACACCTTTTTCGGAATAGCTGCTGCTCCCGAAACTATCACATCGATATGGTCGATGCCGACTTTCTGTTTAATCTTATCATAAACCAATTTGGTAGCCACCTTCAACTTCAGGTTGTAGAACCAGTTTCTGCCTTCCACCTTGAAACGCTCCGAAAGACGCAATGCCCAATAAAATATCATCTTTGAGATGCCTTTCATGCTTCGGCCTGAGTCGTATATCTTATCGTAAACCTTTTCCATGACACGAGGAACGGCACACATCATTGTCGGGCGGAGTTCCTGCAGGTTCTCGCCCAATGTGGCGATGCTTTCGGCGTAATACACCGACATTCCACGATACTGGTAAACATAGCTCAGAGCGCGTTCGTAAGCATGGCATATCGGCAGGAAGCTAAATGCCTTGTTCGACCATGACGACACTGAATGTTGGACACCCTTCCACTGGCTCATCAGGTTGCGGTGCGAAAGCATAACGCCTTTAGGCACTCCTGTTGTACCTGAAGTGTAGATAATGGTGGCGCAATCCAACTCATCAACTTCAGACTTGCGCTTTTCAATCTCTTCGGTATGCGGATGCTCTCTACCCAACTGCAGCAAAGTGTCGAAGTAGCCGTATTTGCCTCTGTCGATAAAGGTGTAAATTTCTTTCAGCGACGGTGTTTCAGGCCAGATAGCCTCGATTTTGTTCATCACAGCCACACCTTCCAAGATACACATCTTGGCCTCACAGTTGTTGAGAATGATTTTGTAATCAGCTTCGCTAATTGTCGGATAAATCGGCACCATGACGGCTCCGATTTGGGTGATTGCCATGTCAAGAATATTCCATTCCGGACGGTTGTTACTGATGACGGCGATTTTATCCTGTTTTTCAACGCCCAGTTCAATCAAGGCGCCGCTGATAATATTGGTTTGCTCAATATATTCATCAATACTGTATTCGCGCCATTTTCCGTTGACTTTGCTAGCGAAAACCACTTTCTGATCAGGAAACTTTTCCTTATAATGTGGCAAGAGGTCAAAGACTCTCTTAATATTCTCCATTTCCATGCTAATCAATAATATACTCGTTTTCAAACTTGCAAATATACAACATTTTTTTAAATAACAACAAAAAAATTAGTCTTTAGTCGTTAGTCTTTAGCAATTAGCACTGATTACTAACAACTAAAGACCAAAAACTAAAGACTAACCGCCAATAGCTAATGGCTAATTACAGCAAGTGATGTGCCACTGTCAAGCCGGCCATAACGATTGAAACCATCGACATCAACTTGATGAGGATGTTCAATGACGGGCCTGATGTGTCTTTGAATGGGTCACCCACTGTGTCACCGACAACTGTAGCTTTGTGGTTGTCAGAGCCTTTGCCGCCGAAGTTGCCTTCTTCAACATATTTCTTTGCGTTATCCCAAGCACCGCCTGAGTTAGCCATGAACACTGCCAACACAAAACCTGTTGCCAAGCCGCCGATCAACAGACCAAGGACGCCCGGAACACCGAGGATAAGACCTGTTGCAATCGGGACAACGATAGCGAGGATTGAAGGAACGAGCATCTCGTGCTGTGCACCCTTTGTCGAGATACCGACGCAGCGCTCGTAGTCAGGTTCGGCCTTGCCTTCAAGGATACCGGCGATGGTGCTGAACTGACGGCGAACCTCTTCAACCATCTTCTGTGCAGCGCGACCGACAGCGTTCATTGTCATTCCGCAGAATACGAATGCCATCATGGCACCGATAAACACGCCGACCAACACGATAGGATTCATCAGGTTGACGTTGTATGCATTCATGAAATCGACCAATGTAGCCTTAGCTGCCTCGACACCATTCGGAAGATTTTCACCCACACGGATGAGAGCGATTTTGATTTCCTCAACGTATGATGCCAAAAGTGCGAGAGCTGTCAATGCGGCCGAGCCGATTGCGAAGCCCTTACCTGTTGCAGCTGTTGTGTTGCCGAGAGCATCGAGAGCATCGGTGCGTTTACGGACTTCTGGATCCAATCCGCTCATTTCGGCGTTACCGCCTGCGTTGTCGGCGATTGGGCCGTAAGCGTCGGTTGCAAGAGTGATACCGAGTGTCGAGAGCATACCTACAGCGGCGATGCCGATACCATAAAGACCCATTGAGAGGTTAGCAGCATTGAATTCAATATGGAATCCATTTGCGCAGAGATAAGCCAAAACGATAGCGACACCCACTGTCACAACCGGGATGGCTGTTGAAAGCATACCGAGTCCGAGACCTGAAATGATAACTGTCGCAGGACCTGTCTTTGAGCTTTCAGCCACCTTCTGAGTTGGCTTGTAGCTCTGTGAAGTATAGTATTCAGTAGATTTTCCAATTATAACACCGGCGAGAAGACCGACCACCACTGAGAATGAAATACCGACCCAGTTTTCAATCTTCAAAGCCCAGAGAATAACAAAAGTAGCCACAGCGATAAGGACTGCCGCTGTGTTGGTGCCACGGCTCAAAGCGCCAAGAAGTTCTTTCATTCCAGCGCCTTCTTTTGTGCGAACCATGAAGATACCTATTAATGAAAGGAGAACGCCTGCTGCTGCAATAAGCATTGGAGCGAACACGGCCTTGAGCTGCATCTCATAGCAACCAGCGCCGAATGCCGCTGCGCCGAGAGCTGCTGTAGCAAGGATAGAACCTGCGTATGACTCATAAAGGTCGGCACCCATACCGGCAACGTCACCGACGTTATCACCGACGTTGTCAGCGATAGTTGCAGGGTTACGCGGGTCGTCTTCAGGGATGTTGTATTCTGTCTTACCGACGAGGTCAGCTCCGACGTCAGCAGCTTTGGTGTAGATACCGCCACCGACACGGGCGAACAGAGCCTGTGTTGAAGCACCCATACCGAATGTCAGCATCGTTGTTGTGATGATGACGAGATGGTTTGCCTCAGGAATAAAATAATCAAGAACCATGAACCACAGCGAAACGTCGAGCAATGCCAGACCAACCACGACCAAACCCATAACGGCACCTGAACGGAAAGCCACCTGCAAACCGCTGTTCAATGAGTTACGGGCAGCATTGGCTGTACGTGCCGATGCATAAGTAGCGGTCTTCATTCCGAAGAATCCAGCCAAGCCCGAGAAGAAACCGCCGGTGAGGAATGCGAACCACACCCATTCGTTCTGCAGGCCGAAAATCGACATCACGCCGAAAATAGCAGCCAAAACCACGAAAACGATGATGACGACTTTGTACTGCTGTTTGAGATAAGCCATAGCACCACGTCTGACGTGCGAGGCAATCTTCTTCATCAAATCTGTTCCCTCGTCTTCCTTCATCATGCTCTTAAAGAAATAAAAAGCGAATGACAAAGCCAAAACTGACGCTGCGAGAACCAAATAAATAATCCAATTCATACGCTAAAAAATTTAGTTAATAATTTATTGTTACACTTATTTTTTCCTACTCATGATTTAACTTGCAAATTTCCGAATAATATTTTTTCTATCAAAGAAAAAAATTTAATTTTTTGAAAAAATATTTAAGGTTATTTCTGTAAAAAATTTTTTCGTATTTTTGTAGCGGGGAGTACCTTATTATTATTAGCACGTCATTTCGAGCGAAACGAAGTGAAGTCGAGAAATCTCCTACAATGAATAAGATTTCGACTGGAGCGGAAGGATAGTGAAGCGGAATGGAGAAATCTTTAAATTTTGAATATTAAATTTTAAATTACAGAATATGAAAGGTATCAAGTTTCGTTTAATCGTGATGAACTTCCTCATCTTTGCGGTGTGGGGGGCTTATCTGTGCTCACTTGGAGTGTATTTGGACAATATCGGATTGGCAGCAAAGATAGGTTCATTTTTTGCCATCCAAGGCATAGTTTCACTGTTCATGCCCGCTTTGATGGGTATTGTGGCCGACCGCTGGATACCGGCGCAAAAACTGCTCGGCATCTGTCATTTCATCGCCGCAGTGTTTATGGCATTGGCAGGATATATGGGCATGAAATACGACAGCGACATCACTTTCGGACAGATTTACCCATATTATGCCATCAGCGTGGCATTCTTCATGCCAACAATAGCCTTGGGCAATTCAGTGTCGTACAATGCTTTGTCAAAAGCCGGCATGGATATTGTCAAAGACTTTCCTCCTATCCGCGTGTTCGGCACAATCGGTTTCATAGCCTCGATGTGGATAGTCAACTTCACAGGTTATAAGGAAAGCTACATGCAGCTTTACCTCTCGGCAGTGTGGGGTATTCTGCTCGGTTTCTACTCTTTCACCTTACCGGAATGCCCGGTCAACAAAGACGTGAAGCAGGGCTCGATTATCGATGCGCTCGGTCTGCGCGCTTTCTCATTATTCAAGCAGAAGCAGATGTGCATTTTCTTCATCTTCTCGTTCCTGCTTGGAATGTGCTTGCAGGTTACAAACGGCTTTGCCACAACATACCTCGACGACTTCGGCGCAGCACCTGAATACGCCAACGCTTTCGCTGTGAAACACAACGTGTTCCTGTCATCGATATCGCAGGTTTCGGAAACTCTGTGTATCTTGCTCATACCGTTCTTCTTGCGTAAATTCGGCATCAAGAAGGTGATGGTTATTTCGTTCATAGCGTGGTTCCTGCGTTTCGCCTTCCTCGGAGCAGGCAGTCCGGCAGGCTTTGGCCTTGTGCTGTTCATCCTCTCGATGATAGTCTACGGCGTAGCTTTCGACTTCTTCAACATCAGCGGATCTTTATTCGTTGACCAGAACACCGACGTCAGCATCCGCTCATCGGCGCAGGGTGTCTTCATGATGATGACCAACGGTTTCGGTGCCACACTGGGCGCATATATAGCTGGTGGTGTCGTGCGTAACAATCTCAGTGGCGCCACCGACTTCGCGAGCCAGATGGCAGGTTGGTCAAATGCCTGGTATATCTTCGCAGCATTCGCATTGGTCGTAGGCATCTTGTTCGCAATAGTGTTCAAATACAAACATAATCCTGAGACAGCAAAATAATGAGACAATATCTCGATTTACTTCAACGGATTCTTGATGAAGGCGTTCAGAAAGGCGACCGCACCGGCACTGGAACTATCAGTATTTTCGGGCATCAGATGCGATTCAACCTTTCTGATGGATTTCCGCTTGTCACCACTAAGAAGACTCACCTCAAGTCGATAATCTACGAACTGCTGTGGCTTATCAAAGGTGACACCAACATCAAGTATCTGCACGACCACAACGTCACCATCTGGGACGAATGGGCCAATGCCGACGGCGACCTAGGTCCGGTGTACGGAGCCCAGTGGCGCAACTGGAACAACGAAGGCATCGACCAGATACAGCAGGTGATTGACAGCATCAAGCATAACCCCAACAGTCGCCGTCATATAGTGACAGCATGGAACCCCAGCGTCCTGCCCGACGAGCATGAGAAAGACTTTGCAAAAAACGTCGCAGCCGGCAAGGCAGCGCTGCCACCATGTCATGCATTCTTTCAGTTTTACGTTGCTGAAGGCAAACTATCATGCCAGTTGTACCAACGCTCGGCCGATGTTTTCCTTGGAGTGCCGTTCAACATAGCGTCGTATTCGCTGCTTACCATGATGATGGCGCAGGTGTGCCAACTGGAGCCCGGCGATTTTGTCCACACCTTCGGCGACGTGCACATCTACAACAACCACATCGAACAGGTGAAGCTGCAACTGTCACGCGAACCACGCCCGCTGCCGACGATGAAGCTGAATCCTGAAATCAAGAGCTTGTTTGATTTCAAATATGAAGATTTCACATTGGAAAATTACAATCCATATGATGCCATCAAAGCACCGGTGTCGATTTAGTTTTGAAGACGGAAAACTATGCAAGGCATCACGAATGTGAAGCCGCAAGGATTCACCCTGAAGTGAGGCTTTGCATAGTTTGAAGTCGATGATTAAATGTTTATAGATGATAGTTTATAGTTTATAGGTTATTGAAGTTTAAAGTATTGATGTTTTATAGACGGAAAACTATGCAAGGCATCACGAATGTGAAGCCGCAAGGATTCACCCTGAAGTGAGGCTTTGCATAGTTTGAAGTCGAATTAGAAATGTTTATAGTTTATAGGTTATAGGTTATTGAAGTTTAATGGTTTAAAGTATTGAAGTTTTAAAGACGGAAAACTATGCAAGGCATCACGAATGTGAAGCCGCAAGGATTCACCCTGAAGTGAGGCTTTGCATAGTTTGGAGTCATTTTGAATAGTTTAGAGTTGAAAGTTGAAAGTTTAAAAATATAATATAAAAATGACAAAAATATCGATTATAGTAGCTATAGCTGAGAATCGCGCCATAGGCAGAAAGAACGGCCTCTTAGTGCATCTTTCCAACGATTTGAAACATTTCAAAGAAGTAACCACCGGCAAATGCGTGGTAATGGGCCACAACACATGGTTGTCGCTACCTGGGCAGAAAGCTCTGCCAAAACGCCGCAATGTGATTATTTCCGACCGCCTCGACAAGGCCCCTGAAGGATTTGAGTTCGCACCGTCAATCCCTGCAGCCCTTGAGCTGGTGAAAAACGAGCCCGAAATCTTTATCATGGGCGGCGGCATGATTTACGAACAGTTCCTGCCACTGGCCGACAAACTGTATCTTACAAGAATTGAAAAAAGTTTTGAAGCCGACACCTACTTCCCTATCATCAACTTCGACGATTTTGAACTGGTCGACTTGAAAGTAATCGACGACGACCCGCAGATTGATTGCAGCTACAGATTTGAAGTTTGGGAACGCAAGAAATAAAAAAAGGAGCCGCAGCTCCTTTTTTTATTCCAAATTGTTATTTCTGAACCGAAACCTTTCGTGTCACCTCATTGCCGTCGGCAACAACTTTCACCAAATAGATTCCGCTATCCAAGCTTTCGAAGTTGATCGTTACCTCGGAAGAATCAACAGATTTTTCACATACCTTCTGGCCTAATGAGTTATAGACCGCCACGCTGCTGATGTTTTCAGCCTTGACGGTCAGTATGTTTTTGACAGGGTTAGGATAAACTTCGAGTATGTTCTTATCCTGCTCAGCCACACCGTCTAAAGAGTACAACAATCTTACGTGATACTGGTTTCCATTGTAGATTGTACTGAACGGAGCCGATAAACAATCGATATCCTGATAGTATGCCATGACTTTGTATGAATACCATGTACCGTCAACAAGTGACTGGTTCTCCTTGTATTCCACCTTGCCTGGGCCCACAAGTTTTATAAGCTGGTAGTCGGTGTCGTCAGTTTTTCTGTAGATATAATAACCCGTAAGTCTTCCATTGTTATTACTTGGGCCAGTCCAATATAGTGCAGGTTTGAAGTTGCTTTGGTAATAGTACCACAACGACGATCCGGCTTCACAGCCTTCACCGGCGGTTGCACAAGTCTCTGGTGAGATTTCCGATTCGCCGCCATAGCCGAGGAAAGCTATCTCGTAACAATGACCTCCTATGGCCGGCTTCACGTCATCATATTGTGAATCAGACGTTAAGGCTATGAGTTGGCCGTCTCGGTAGACGTTGTATCCATATCCTTCCTCATTGATGGCATTCCAGTAAAGGGAAATGTCATCGTCATGGCTCCAAGCGTACACCTCGTCTACAAAACCTGCCGGGGCTTCGTTGCCACAGCCATTGTTGGCAGTAAAGAATATTCCTTCCGCCAAGTCGGCCGATGAGCCGGAATATGAGAATACATTATTGTTTTCAGAGTCTTTGATTGAGAACGAAACATCGGTGGTGTCGGCCACTGTCCAGCCGAAACTCACTCTGCCGATAGGCATATCCACATGCAAGGCTGCAGGTGTAGATGAAGTCATGGTAAGCTGTTGAATCTCTGTACCGGCTGCATTGTAAACAGAAATGTGGCAGCCTTCCCATCCGTAGTAACTGGTGGCACTGAGCACAAACTTCCAGTCGCAAGTCGGACCGAAATGGGCACCTCTGAACATGGCCTGCTTGCCGTTGCGTTGACCGCTTACCGCATACACCTGATAGCTGAAATCGTCGTAGTAAGGCACGTGGTCGGTGCACGACATCTGCTGTCCTGGCGCTACATTGTCGGAAGTCTCGTAAATGACGCGATTGTTACGCATCACCACTATCTTTTCTATGCTTGTAATGGCACTGCCGTCCAGATAAGTTGTAGGATTGCTCCAAGTCAGCACAGCGTCGAGCGAAGTGTCAGACTCCACTGTCACATTCAAGGCTGTAGGAGCACTTGGAGTGGCATCGTAAACCGGCTTTGGCACAAAGTTGAACATAGCGTCGGCCGGATGGGTGTATGGAGCATCGTCTATGAGATACCAGCCATCTGAGCCACCGCCCCAACCAAGGTTGAAGTGGAACATATCGTGGTCGTCGTAGCCGTCGCAAACAAAGGCATGACATCCGTCATTCTCACAACCGCCGTAATACATAGGCCAGCCCATATCGAACTGCTCGCGTACCATACTTTTCCATGTTTCAGTCTCAAAATCGTCGCGGCGATACTGCACATTTGCCTCACTGTAATTGAAATAGGTATGCATCACTCCAGGTATTGGACTCGATGCTCCGCCACTGCCGTCAGGACCGTAGCCCATGTCGATGGTTACACCGCAGTGGAAGCACAAAGTGCCTGTGGCCAACTTCTCCTCTTCTGTTGAGCTGCTGCTCAGCTTGTTGGGCATATTATCCCAGTCGTATGTGGTGGCACCGAAATCGGCACAAATCTGACCGTAATCCTCGTGGTGGTAGCAGTGACTTCCCTGGCCCTGTATAGGATATGCCCAGAAACGCATCAGCTGCGACATGGCTGTAGCCAGACAACCCACTATGGCATGACCGCCAGAGCCGTTCGGATCTTCAGGGCAGCAGCAATTGTATGGATAACTCTGATCCCACTGTGTCTGCACCAGATAATCCACTCCTCTGCCACCGTGACGCGACACCAGCTGGCCGGTTTTCTCGAGCATGCGCCAGTCGGCGGCGACGTCAGGAGCCGCTGATGATACATTAGTTCTCACACTCCTGCCCGTTCTTATATTCTCCAGATAATCAGCCAGCGCCGGAGGCACGTTGTTTACGTCAAAACCACCGTTCTCGGAATAACCGATAATCGGTCTGTAGAAATCGTCGGCCGAAATTATGATAAAGCCTTCGTTGCCCACATTGAAGATGTAGAAGCAATCGGCATTACGCTCGGTGAATGAAGTATGAACCAGCGTCAAGTCGAGGCTTCTGTCAGACACGGAAAAATTTGACTCCACGAACTTGCGTCCCAAATCCTTGGCAACATTCACATCCACCGGATGAGCCATCGCGATATTGAGGCCGAGCGCAATGGTGACAAAAAACAATACTTTTTTCATTTCATAGGTTTATTTAGATGGTTTAAACAATTAAGAGTGAAGTGAGAAACCTCGCACTCCACTCTTAATATCTTTTATTTTGCGCTCAATTATTTGATAACAGAAACTTTATGTGTCACCTCGTTGCCGTTGGCAATGATACGCACCATATAGATTCCGGTTCCGAAATCACCCATATTGATGACTGTCTCATTTGCATCGGCTGTCTGTGAGTAAACTTTCTGACCGAGTGAGTTGTACACTTCAACGCTGCTGAGGTTGTCTGCTTTAACTGTCAGCATATATTTTGTCGGGTTAGGATAAACACCAACATTCTGAATCAGATTCTCCTCCACTCCGTCGGTTGAGTAGTGTATTCTCACATAATACTCATTGCCATAGATTGACTTGAACGGTGCTGAGTAGCAATCAATATCCTGATAGTAGGCTATCACTCTGTATGAATACCAAGTGTTATCTGTCAACGGCTTTGTCTCCTTATATTCTGTCTTGTTGGCACCCACCAGTTTGAGAAGTTCCCAATCGGTATCGTCGGTCTTTCTGTAAACATAGTAACCCGTCAGTCTTGTGAGGTCTTCCGGAGCAGTCCATCTGATAATCGGTTTGAAGTTGGTTGTCTGAATCTCAAAGCTGAGATCGGCACCCGGATCGCAGCCTTCACCTGCATTGCCACAAGCTTCATTTGAAAGCTCTGACTCACCGCCATCGCCCAAATAACAAACACTATAGCAATGACCACCTACAGATGGTTCTACGTCAACATATTCTGTTCCGTGAGCAAGAGCGAAGAGCAAACCGTCACGATAAATGTTGTAGCCATATCCGTCTTTGGCGATGCCTGTCCATGTGAGGACGATATTGTCGCCTTCACTTGTAGCATAGATATCGCTTGGAGCTACAGTCGGTGCAGCATTGCCGCAGCCGTTGTTGCCTTCATACAGAGTACCTTCAGGGATATCGTCTGAATTGCCTTCATACTGATAGACGATGGCTCCTGTTGAATCCTTAATCTTGAATGTAAGAGACACATTGTCTGAACCGGCTTTCCATGCGAATGACACTTTGCCGATTGTGATTTGCATATTGAATGATGTAGGATTGTTGCTTGTCATGGTGAATCTATTAATTTCACGGCCTGCACCATCGTATGCAATCAAATAACCGCTCTTCCAGCCTGCCATGTTTGTGGTTGTACCGATAATTGTCCACTGGCAGGTAGGTCCAAATGATTCTGAAGCGGAAGCATATGCGCCGTTAACACCTTCTTTCACCGCATATACTCTATATTCAAAAGTGCTGTAGCAAGGCACGTCTTCGTCAACGAAGCTCATGCTGGCGCCTGGAGTCGGGTTATCAAAAGTGGTGATAACTCTGCCTTCTCTTGTCACGACTATCTGATCATATGATGAAACAGTCTGATTTGTCATAGTCTTGGTAGGGTTAGTCCAGGTAAGTGTAGCCTGTTGTGCCACATCGCTGGCCTTAGTCACTGTCAGATTGGCTGGAGCCTGCAGTGTGTTGATGTAAACATGTGAAGGCACATAGTTGAAGATAGCTGCAGCCTGCGACGCATAATCAATAGCGTCAACGGCATAGAAGTCATCATCTGAACCGCTCCATCCGAAGTTGAAACTGATAAAGTCATCTTCATCGTAACCGTCGGCTACAAATGCATGACCGCCCTCCGAACTCTGACCTGAATAATAAACCGGACGACCCAGATCGAATTCAGCCTTCAACATATTGACCCAGTTGGTGAGAGTGAATGAATTTCTGTTCTTTTTCTGGCAATAGTCATAGTCGAAATAGTTGGCCATGGCGCCAGGAACCAAGTCGGAATATGTGCCGCTGCCGTCCCAGTCGTATGTCATATCAACCGAAACACCGCAATGATAAAGCAATGTTGCCACAGCATCAATCTGCTCATCTGTGGCGCCGCTCAGTGTTCTAGGCATAAGATCCCAGTGATAAGTAGTTTCACCGAAGTTGGCATACTGGTAACCATAGTTGTAATATGTCGGAGCATATCCGATGCAGTTGTAACCATGGCTTCCCTCACCCTGTACCGGATGATTCCAATATTTCATTACCTGACCCATAGCTGTTGCGACACAACCTGCATAGCAGCGTCCGCCTGCACCGGCGTGTCCGCCCTGTGTTGCCGGAGCATAGAGGTTATATGGGCTGTTCTGGTTCCACTTGGTCTGAACCAATGGTCCGACTTTACCACCTCTTGAGTTGCCAAGTCTGCCGTATTTGGCAAGTGATTCCCACTGACTGGCGATTTCAGGAGTTGCCTTGATGTTGTTTTCAATGGCATAGCTGATACTGTTTTTGTAAGTCTCAAGCATGTACATGGCACCATTGTACGGGTTGCTGGCATCGAACGGGCCATTCTCCGAGTAACCGAGAATAGGACGTACATTGTCTGATGCTGCCACCAACACAAAACCTTCATTGCCAATGTTAAAAACATAAACGCACGGCTGACCGTTGTCTGACTTCACTGTATAGTACAACTGAAGATCTGATCTTGTTACCTTCTCAAATTTTGTCTGGACAAACTTCTGTCCCAGAGTTTTAGCTGTATTGACATCCACCGGATTGGCGAACATTGTTCCGAAACCGAGAACTACAGCTACGATTAACGTTAATAACTTTTTCATTTTTGATAAAATTTTAATTGATACTAATATTTTCTTCTTAATGTATTCACTTTATCACTGACAGTTTTTTGGTAATTTCAACGCCACAGGCTGTGACCTTAACCATATATATGCCGGTATCAAATCCTGTCATGTCGATATTGGCCTTGTCGGCATTCATTTCCGCAGACATCACCTTTTGACCAATCAGATTGTAAACATCGACATTTGTGATGTTTGCCGTCTCGATGGTAAACACACCTGTTGTCGGATTCGGATAAATTCCGACTTCACCAGCAAGCACCTCATCGACATTATCAGTTGAATAATAAATCTTCAAATAATAATTGTCGCCATACATTGCTTTGATAGGAGCGGCGTAGCAATCTATTGCCATATAATAAGGTATCACCTTATAATAATACCAATTGTCAGGGGTCAATGCGCTATTGTCCTTAAATTCGGTTTTGTTTGGTGAAACAATCTTAACGCGTTCATATTCACCGTCTTCGTTCCTTTTTCTATAAACCAGGTAACCACTCAAACCCTCGCTCACTTCAGGGGCTTCCCAAGTGATGATAGGTTTGAAGTTAGCTTGCAATTCATACCAGAGGTTGGAACCTGTATCGCAGCCCTCGCCTGCATTGCCGCATGCTTCGTTCGAAAGCTCCGATTCACCGCCCAGGCCTAAGAAACTCACCGAATAACAGTGTCCGCCTATAGATGGATTCTCGTCAACAAATTCAGTGTCGTACGACAGTCTGATAAGTTTGCCGTCGCGGTAAACATTATATCCGTATCCGTCTTCTCTGACGCCCGTCCAGTTCAACACTATGTCAGTGTCGGTGCCTGTTACATACAAATCAGCCGGAGCCTCGGCCGGAGCCTCGTTGCCACAACCATTGTTGTCTGTAAAGAAGACACCTTCCTCCATATTTGTGTTCGTGCCGTTATAGCTGTACACAGAATTGTTTTCAGAATCTTTAACATTGATTGACATGGTGTAGCTGGTTGAGCCCTCAGCGGCAACCCATGAAAGCTGAATCTGACCGACAGGCATTGCCACATTGATGGCAGCAGGTGTTGAATTTTCGACCGTCACCTTGTCAACAAGCGAACCGTTAACGTTACGGATAGCGATATAACTGCCTCTCCATCCCATAATATTGTTTGACGTAATGATAAACTTCCACTGGCAAGTCGGACCGATGTTAACCATTTTGACAACCGCCGATTTACCTATTTGTCCATTAATCACGGCATACACTCTATAGGTATAAGCATCGAAGCATGGCACAGTGTTGTCGACAAATGACATTGCCGCACCAGGAGTAACATTGTCTTCGGTGTAAATCACCTCGTTGTTTCTCATAACCACGATTTGATCGATCGATGTCAAATTCTGATTGGTAAGAGTTTTTGACGGGTTGTTCCATGCAACTGTTGCCGCAAGCTCGTTGTCGGCTGCCGGAGTTACGCTGAGATTGGTCGGAAGGTTTGCCGTGGCACTATAAACCGATGCCGGTACAAAGTTGTAAATAACGCTTTGTCCGTCGGTGTAATTATGTCCGTCGATATCAAAGAAGCCGTCGCTGCTGCCGCTCCAGCCCCAGTTGAAATGAACCATTCCGGCATCATCATAACCATCGAGCACATAGGCGTGTCCGCCTCCGCGGTGTACCATAGGCCAATTCATATCGATGGCATCATACACAAATTGCAGATATGCCTCTTTGGTGTAATCATCACGATTGATATTGACCATAGCATTGGTGTAGCTGAAATACTGCGGTGCTGTCGTGCACAACAACGATGTGACAGCTCCGCTGCTGCTTGGACGGTAATTCATATCAACCGCCACTCCACAGTGGTATATCAAAGTACCGATTGCTTCAAGCTGCTCGACAGGTGAGCTGGCGCTGATTTGGTCAGGCATATTGTCCCAATCGTATGTTGTGGCACCGAAGTTGGCTGTCAGCGGGCCATATTGAGGGTTATCCTGAGGTGTATAAGTGTGCGAGCCTGTACCTTGCAGCGGATGATTCCAATATTTCATCAGCTGGGCTGCAGCTGTAGCCACACATCCTGCATAGACATGTCCGCCAGGACCGTTGGCATCGACCGGGCAGCAATAATTGTATGGATAATTCTGATTCCATTGGGTTGTCAGAAGGAATGAGCCTTCGCGGCCGCCATGGCGTGACATCAGTTTGCCATGTTTGCGAAGCATAGCCCAATCCTCAACAGCCTCCTGACTTGCCGCGACAACACCGCGAGCCACACGTTCTTGATCGATATCGGCAAGAAACTCCTGAAGAGCCGGAGCGATATTGTCGGGCTCGAAAGCACCTTCACGTGAGTAACCTATAATCGGCCGGTAACTGTCATCGGCCGATATGATTACAAAGCCGTTATTGCCAGCGTTGAACACATAATACGACGAAGTTGAATAAACCATTTCAACATCAGCGCCTAAAAACTTGGCGCCTAAGGCATTGGCCTCTTCAACGCTTACCGGTGAAGCCTGCAGCAGTATGCAACACAGCAGTATGCTCAGTGTCAAAAACAATTTTTTCATAATTCTCTTTATTTTAGTGTGTAATAACAATACGAACTTTGGCATTACCTTCGTGACTTCTGACATTCACCATGTAAATGCCAGCTTCCAGGCCAGCCGTGTTGATGTTAAGAGCATCGACTGAACCGTTGTAACGATAAACAACCTGACCCATCGTATTGCAGACTGTCACTTCCTCCATACCGACTGCCTCAATGTTGATGGCATTGTTGGCCGGGTTAGGATAGAGACGCGCGTCTATGGTATTTTCAATGACTGACAACACTTCCACGACTACATAGTCGGCATAGTCCGGAGTGACTGCAGGTGTCGATTCGCAAGCGGTGCTGTAAGCTGTCACTTTATAGAAATACATTCCAGTGACATCGACAGCGTCAAAATATTCTGAAACGTTGTTGCCAATCTTGGCGATTTCTTCATATGTCTCGCCATCGCTGCTTCTGTAAATCTTATAGTTCGACGGCGTGTAGTCGCAATCCCATGTAAGCAGGGTGCCGTCAGCTCCGCCCTGATAAGCATATACGCCGACGAGGTTTGTCGGAGGTGTGCATTCAGGGCAATCATTGTTGCCTGAATAGATTGTGCCGCTAAGCTGTGACGAAGATCCTGTAAAGCTGTACACCTGCTGGTTGGCTGAGTTTTTCAAAGTAATAGTCAATGAAGATATTACAGTTGAAGGAGCGACCCATTGCAAAGTGAAGTCACCCTCTGGGATGCTCACTTTTTCACTCAATGGTGACGAGCTGGACATCTGTAACTCTTTGAAAACAGTGCCATTATCATCGACCACCAGCAGCTTGCCATCGACCCAGCCTTGGAAGTTGGTGGTCTGGCACACGAATTTCCATGTGCATTTTGGTCCGACTATCACAGCCTGCGAGAACAACTCACCTTCCATGTTGTCATTCACGCCATAGATAGTGTATTCATAAGCGCCGTATTCCGGAACATTGTCGGTGATTGTCACAAATTCACCAGGAGCAGGATTGTCAAAAGTCTGAATTGTCTCACCGTTGCGGAGCAAAACAATACTCTGGATTGATTCCAGTACATTGCCTGACACCGATTCGCTCGGCACCATCCAGCTGACTTCCACTCTCTTTGTCATGGCATCGGCCACTGTAGCTTCCAAAGTTTCGATAGCTGGAACCATAGCATTGTAGATATAATCAGGAATAATGCCAAACACAGCTCTCTGATATGTGTTGAAATGACCGTTGCCGGTGTTCAAAGCGTCGATTTGGTAATAATTGTTATATGATCCGCTCCATCCGTAGTTAAAATGGAAATAGCGCTGGTTGTTGTATCCGTCGCAGTTGAAAGCGTGACCGCCGTCGGTGTCAGAACCTGAATAAACAAAAGGAATACCTTTGTCCAACTGTGCGATAAGCATGTCTTCCCACTTTGTTTTTGTATAGTAGTCGCGACTATCCATGTATGCGCTGGCACCGTATCTGAAATAATCGATAAGCGCCTGAGCAACGTCTTCAGTGTGAGCGCCGCTACCGTCCGGAGCATATTTCATATCGACAGCTATGCCGCAATGATACATCAAAAGAGCCACTGCCAGGGCAGCCTCATTGGCCTGCGAGCCAAGCTGGTTGGGCATAACCGACCAATTGTATGTGGTAGCGCCGAAATTTGCCGATAATGCGACGCCATTGCCCGGATAAGGACTGGTGTTGTATGAATGCTCACCAACGCCGGTTTCCGGCCAGTTCCAGAATTTCATCACCTGACTCATGGCCGTAGCCACACAGCCGGCATAACAATGATTGTTTGTCCAATAGCTGCTGCATGCAGGAGCATAGTAATTGTATGGCCAGCCCTGATCCCAAGAAGTCGCCAAAAGAGGCTGTACAGCCTTTTCCATTCTGGTGTGCATAATGACGCCTTCTTTGCTGAGAAGATCCCATTGCTCGGCAACCTCTTGCTCGGCAACCAGATCATTGTCAATAGCATACTGTATCTCTCTTCCATAATGGCCCAGGAAATACCGCAAGCCTTCCGGGATATTGTTTTCATCGAAAACACCGCCTTCTGTGTATCCCAAGATAGGATATGCGCGATCGTCAGCGGCTACGACAACAAAACCATTCTCGTAATTGAAAACATACAGATAAGGCGTGTTATCCTCACTTCGCAAGGTATAAACATGTTCGACATTTGTTATGTCTTTAGCAGACAAAACATTGGTTTTCAAATATTTAGCACCTAAAATTTTAGCCGTATTAACATCCACGGGAGCCGCAAACATCTGTCCGGCCAACAGCACCATAGCTGCGAAAAGCATAAACAATCTCTTCATTTTTCGTTATTTTTTCTTAATTGTTAATAATCCGTTTTAATGTCAAATTTTCAAATAATTGTAAATTAAGCAGTTAAATAATTAATATTTGAACTTGTAAAAATACAAAAAAAAATCATACGACGCTCATTTTTTTTCGTAATTTTGCACAACAAAACAGATTACATCAGAAAGTGGAGCACAGATTTTATGATTTCTACATGCGGTTTCCGAGTGAGGAAGACGCTTTGAAGGCTAAGGATTTCTATTATAAAAAACATCGTCCCAGAATAGGCGGCGAGTTTAAAATAAACGACAATGGCGTATGTTCATTGTCGCTGCAGGATGAATGCGAACTCATCACCGATCTGTATCCTTTCGGCCTGAAGCGTTACATCGTGGCCGACAATTTCCATGGCGTGCGTCGCGAGCACGGCAAGGACATTTTCGATTTCTTCACCGATAGCGACCATTATTTCTGCTGGGATCTGAACGACCAGGTGTTCGAAAAACTCAACGATTTCCTGAAAAACGACATTCACGCCGACGGCTTCACCCCCACAGCCGGCCAGCACGCTCCATTTGTCCAACGCACCCTTGACAGTATGGGTATAGACGACTTGTTCAACATGCTCAATGTCGACGCACCGGGATTAGATATTTAGTGTAGAGCTTAGAGTAGTTTAAAGTTAAAAGTTAAAAGTTATTTAGATCTTGGGTCTGGTAATATTTCCAGTTTGGCGAGTTTTTGCACTTCGATACTCGGATGCCCGAATTCCTCGGCTATTTTGCCAAGCATAAGATAGGTGCCATTACCTTGGAACGGATACATTTTCAATACGTTAGGAAACACAGTGGCGTCGAAAACATTGCCCTTGGCATCCAAGAAATTGGCAAAGTGCATAAGGTCGCCTTTGCAGGTTTTCACATATTTCAAACTGACCAAATGTCCCAGCATCCGATACTGCCGGCCGACATTTTCCAGCATATCGTCAGCCATTATTTCTCCTCGGAAACGGGTCTTGAGCATGTCAAACCACGTCATTGTAATCGGGAATCCGAACAGTTCTATCTCATCATATGCGTCTTCCAACGGCTGAGTATTCATTGCAGGCAATTGATAATCAGCACTTTGTGCATCCAAAATCAGCCCACGCATCCCATGAAATTTATTGCGGTATGAATTCATTTTACCATGGTACACGTGAGCCTCCCACAGCAAAGCGGGCTTAGGCTTGCCGGTGAAAGAAAAGGCGCCGCAGCGAATCAGAATGACAACCTGCTCGATTTTTGGTCGCAAACGTTCCATAAACTCGGCTATACTACGAAATTTACCATTCGCAATACGCTCATTGACAATACTTTGTGCCAGTCCTGCCTCTAATCCTTGAAGGTGCACAAAGCCCATGTAGGCCACTCTGCCGTGGAGAGTTGTCAGATATTCGCTCACGTTGACGCAAGGCAAATGCACAATGCCTCCTTGCCGGCGGAACTCGTTAAAATACACCCATGTCGGATAAAACCCGCCGAAATTGTTTATCACAGCCACCTGAAACTCAAGCGGAAAATGCGCTTTCAAATAAAGGCTTTGATAACTTTCAACAGCATACGATGCCGAGTGGGCTTTTGAAAAGGAATATCCGGCAAACGATTCTATCTGACGCCACACCTCACGGACAACAGCATCACTATATCCCCTCGCCTTGCAATTGTCAAAAAATTTTTGCGTCAGTTCGGTCATCTCGTCCTTGCGCCGGCTTTTATGATTCATCATTCGACGCAGCACGTCGGCATCAGACAGATCCAAGCCGGCAAAATAATGACAAACCTTCAGCACATCCTCCTGATATACCATAACCCCGTACGTCTCCTGAAGCTGTTGTTTCAGCACAGGATGCAGATAATCAATGTGTTGCGGATCATGGAAACGCTGAATATACTGGCGCATCATACCCGACCTAGCCACGCCCGGACGTATGATGGAACTGGCTGCAACCAGCGTTTTGTAGTCGTCGCAGCAAAGCTTGCGCAGCAGCCCTCGCATGGCCGGACTTTCGATGTAAAAACACCCGTTGGTCTCGGCCCGACGAAGCAGATTTTTGACCGTTTCGTCTTTTTTGAAGTCTTCGACACGATGTATGTCGACATTCACACCTCGGTTTTTCCTTATTATTTCCACGGCGTCGTGAATGTGTCCTATGCCGCGCTGACTAAGTATATCCAATTTTTCAATTTTCAGACGCTCAGCCACATACATATCCCATTGCGTGGTCAGAAAACCTTTGGGCGGCATATCGAGGGCTGAATAACATGTAATCGGCTGCTCGGTTATCAGCACGCCGCCGGCATGTATGGAGCGGACGTTCGGAAAGTCGAGAATCTGTTGCGCGAGGTCGAAGACCGAGCGCATAATGGCGTTTTGATTGGCGTAACGTTCCGGGCTACGACACAAGTTGTCAAGCTCGTTTTTAGGCAAACCGTGCACCTTGCCCAACTCACGCAAAACCGAGCGGTCGCGAAAGGTGGTTGTGGCGCCCAGCAAAGCCACATGACGCTCATCGTAACGGCTAAACATGTAACGGTGCACTTCGTCACGGTCTTTCCACGAATAGTCGATGTCGAAATCGGGAGGGCTGCTTCGTTTGGGATTCAGAAACCGCTCGAAATAAAGATCCAGCTCGATGGGGTCGACATCGGTAATTCTCAGGCAGTAAGCCACAATACTGTTGGCCCCGCTTCCCCTTCCCACATGGTGTATGCCTTTAGACATCGAATATCTCACCACATCGGCCGCTATCAGAAAATACGAGGCAAACTGCATTTTCTCAATGATATCAAGCTCTTTCTCTATGCGCCTGTAAGCCTCTTTGTTTTGCAGTCCGTAGCGGTATCGCATCCCGTCAAAAGCCTGTTTGCGCAGAAGCTCAATGTCGTTGTACACACTATCGGTAAAAGTTTTCTTGTTTTTCATTGTCGCGAAATCGAAATCGATGCCGCACTGTTCCATCAACGATTCCGTGGTTTTCAATATCTGCGGATAAAGTGCGAATGCCGCCCTCAGCTTCTCCGGACTCAGCAGTATCTCGTCGGCCGAAGCATGGTTTTCCAATCTGGAAATCAGTATGTTTTTGTCGATAGCCCTAAGGTTTTTGTGGACCACAAACGACTCCTGGTCCAAAAATGTGACAGGCTGCGCCACCACCAGTTTTTCCTGATGTTTCTGTAAATCGGATGTCAGCAGCCGCGACACCTGCGACAAACGGATGCCTATAAACTCATTGTCGTTGAGTTGCCCTATTTTGCGTTTGCCGAAAGGATAAATCACAATTACATTGTTCCATTGTGGAGCAATTTCACTGTAAGGCATCTTGCTTATGTTATGTTGCGTCAAGGTCTCGTTGATTTCACGGAATCCCTCGTTGTTGCGGGCAATTGCGATGTATAGAAGCTCTTCTTCATTACGGAATTCGCAGCCTGCTATCGACTTGATGCCGTATTTCTTGCACTCAAACACAAAATCGACCATTCCCATTGTATTGTTGATATCGGTCAGAGCCATTGCCTGAATATGCATACCACAGGCCTGCTCCACCAGATTCTCGATGGAGATGGTGCCATAGCACAAACTGTAATATGACTTGACATTTAAATACATTTCCCTAATGGCTAGCGGCTAATGGCTAATGGCTAATGGCTAATGGCTAATAGCTAATGGCTAATAGCTAATGGCTTTAAACACTGCGTTTTTTCCGAATTTCTTGCGAATTTTATCCATTGCGCCGTACAGATTGGTCATCTCGGCGGCATCATCAAACAAATCAAGTTGTTGTGTGCCGCCCACCAAGCTGCTGAAGCGCACTCCTATCAGCCTGATCAGCAGACGTCGGTTGTAGAGCCTGTCGAAGATATCATACACTGTTCTCAGCAAAATGTGGTCAAACGAGGTGTAGGCTATCTGTCGCTGCATGGTATGTGTGTCGAAGTTCGAATAACGGATCTTCACCGTGACACAGCCTGTCAGCTTGGTCTGCGACCTCATTTCAAACGCCAGACGTTCCACCATATGCGCCAAAACGCTTTTCAGCATCACAATGTCGATGGTGTCGGTTTCGAAAGTATGTTCCTTGCTCAAAGATTTCTGTTCCTCGTAAGGCTGCACCGGCGTGGTGTCGATACCGTTGGCTTTTTTCCAAATCTCGATGCCGTTTTTGCCAAGAGCCTGATTCACAACGACATCGGGCATTTGACGGAAGTCACCGATAGTGACTATTCCCATTGACCTCAGCAGACGATATGTCTTTTCGCCCACCATCGGTATTTTGCCCACAGAAAGCGGATCCAGGAAATGATGGACCTCGGGATGAGTCACCTGCAGCTCGCCGTTGGGTTTGGCCTCGTCGGTGGCTATCTTTGAGATTGTCTTGTTTTCGGAAAGCCCGAATGATATCGGCAGCCCCGCCTCTTTCATGATAGCCTCACGCAGCTCGTGCGCCCATTTATAGCACCCGAAAAAACGGTCCATGCCGGTGATGTCGACGTAATGCTCGTCGATGCTGGTCTTTTCGAAAATGGGCGCACGGTCGGCGATAATCGCCGTCACAAGGCGCGAGTATCGGCTGTAAAGCTCCATGTCACCACGAATAAACACCGCCTGCGGACACAGCTGCCTTGCCATTCGCATTGGTTGTGCCGAATGCACGCCGAAACGTCGCGCCTCGTAGCTGCAGGTGGAGACAACGCCCCTGTCTCCCATGCCGCCCACTATCACCGGACGATGCTCCAACGTCGGATTCATCAACCGTTCCACCGACACGAAAAAAGTGTCCAAATCCAAATGTAATACCGTTCTATTCATAACACTCCACCGTCATTCCGAGCGAAACGAAGTGTAGTCGAGGAATCTCCGGCATTTGAAACCGTTGAAATTATTTGCAGGAGATTTCTCCATTCCGCTTCGCTTCAGTCGAAATGACGACTTTTTAAAAATATTTTTTACATTTTTTGTTTGTTTATTAAAATTTCTTTGTAATTTTGCCATGTTTTTAATCAAAATTTGCGACGAAAAATTAGTCATTATTTTAATACGTGTCAAGAAAAATTTTTAAATTTTTGCTATGTTATTCAGTACCAATATAAAATTTTTGCGCAAGCGCCGTTCCAAAACCCAAGACGACGTCGCCACGGCGCTCCACATGAAGCGTTCCACGCTCAGCGGATACGAAAACGAGGTGTCTGAGCCCAACATCGAGGCACTCATCGCCTTGTCGAGGTATTTCAACGTCGCCATCGACACATTAATAAAGGTGGATCTGACACAAATCGGCGAGTTCCAGCTCAGCCAGCTTGAACGAGGCTACGATGTGCACATCAAAGGCAGCAATATCAGGGTGCTGGCCACCACCGTCGACAGCGGCAACCGCGAAAACATCGAATTGGTATCTGAGCGGGCAAAAGCCGGATACACAACAGGTTACGCCGACCCTGAATACATCCGCGTACTGCCGACCTTCCAGTTGCCGTTTCTCTCCAAAGAGCGCAAATACCGCACTTTTCAAATCAGTGGCGACTCAATGCTACCCATTCCCGACAAGTCGTACGTCACAGGCGAATACGTTGTCGACTGGCACGACATTCACGACCGTCAGGCCTACATCATACTCACCATGGACGACGGAATTGTTTTTAAAATCGCCGAGAATCACATAGCTGACGGATTTTTAAGGCTTCACTCCCTCAATCCGTTCTACCAGCCTTTTGAAATACATCTGAATGAAATCAAAGAGGTGTGGAAATTCGTGCATTATATCAGTTCGGAGATGCCCGAATCGACCAATGTGCCTAAAGAGCAGCAACTTATAGACACCATCAATGATCTCCGCAAACAAGTCCAAGACATACAACTGAAATTAAATTTGTAAAAAAAACTCACATTTTTTGTAGTTTCTCAAAAAAATATCTAATTTTGCACTGATTTTAAATCTTTGAATCTTTGAATTTTTAAATCTTTAAATATTTTTAATGTTATGAAAAAACTATTCCTTTCCTTGATGCTCGTCGCATCACTGGTGTTCGGCTTCACAGGCTGCCAAAAGACAGCAAGCGAGTCAGACACTCACACACAAACATTCACTTTGGGTGAGGCCACCTACAACATCAACAATGTAGTCACCATCGAGAACATCCACCACAATGGCAGTCAGATATACAACGCCATTTCGTTCTTAGACAGCAAGCTGATCGGCAATGAGGGCGGTGAAGGCAAAGGCGTCGTTATCGTTTTCCAGGGCGACATCACCCCCGGCACACACGAAATTGTATTCGACCCGGAACATCCGACAGCCCATTTCCCGATGTATTTCTTTGCCGACATCGAAATTGAAACCATTGTCAACTTCAGCATTGAAACCCTCTTGGCACAGGATAATATTTATGTAGCCGATGCCGGTGCATTCACACTCGAAATGGATGAGAACTTTGTCACGGTCACAACCGACAACATTGATGTCATAAAGGTAAAAGATCAGGCAATCATCGAAACATCATCAGTCGACTACGAAGGCAACGTGACAAGATACAAACTCGCAGAAGTTGAAGAAGGCAACATCAACGACACCGATATCTTAACAGCCGGTATCACAAGCTACAACCTTATTATCCAGACATACATCGCAGCATTCATCGCCGAGAATACCGACATGATCGGTTTCACTTCAATGAGTTCATTTGCAGATGGTCTTCCTGAAGGCACATTCAGCTACAATGATTACCCGATCATCTATGTTCATGCCATGAACATCACAGAGCCTAAGTTTGCAACATCCGGTAGCATCACAGTGGCAAAAGACGGTGATATTTACACAATCGACATGACAGACATGGAATTCAGCGGCATAAATGGCATCTTCACACTGCACTATGTAGGAAATATGCCTTACTTCAACCTTCCACTCTAAAATGTAATTGTCTTAAAACCAAAAAAGACGTCAGCCGGCCGGCTGACGTCTTTTTTCTATAACCTATAACCCATAACCTATAAACTATAAACTATTTCCCCCAATAATCAAATGATTCCAGCTCCTTCAGCAACTCATTCACTGCTGCCTCGAGTTGCTGGTCCACTCCCTCGGCAAGCTTTTCAGGAGTGTTCTTAACCTTGATGTCAGGCTCCAGCTGGCTGTTTTCCAAGAAGCTGCCATCCTCGGTGCGATAGCCCACCACCGGCAGTCCGAAATACAAAGTGTTGTCCTGCAAAGTCTCCCATGTGACGCTGCTCATGGTGCCAGGCACCGGCATACCGACAAGCTTACCTATGTTTTTATGCTTGTAAACCCATGGTGTTCCATGCGCGTTGCTATAATTGGCCTCACCTATAACCATAATCGAAGGCTTCACATAACGGCGCGACGGCATCACGCATTCCACCACAGTGTCACGAATCACCTGCTCGAGATATTTCTCGCCCGAGAACAAAATCTCTATATCCTCGTGCAGACGTCCTCCACCGTTGAAACGGGTGTCGATGACTATGCCGTCACGCAGATTGTATTTACCCAAAATGTCGGCATAAACATCGCGATAGCTGGCATCGCCCATGCTCTTGATGTGAACGTAGCCGAGACGGCCGTTTGAAAGGCTGTCAACCAGATGTGCATTACGCTTTATCCAACGTTTGTAAAGCAAATCGTTCTGAGCGCCGCGCGAGATAGGCTTCACCACCTCATCCCAACGTTTTTTTGATTTCGGGCTGTAAACCGAAACCAGAACCGATTTTCCCGATTTCTTGTTAAGCAACGGGAAATAATCCATGTCTTTTGTAATCGCAACGCCGTCAATCTTTTCAATAATGTCACCGGCTTTCACCTTAGAGTTTTTCTTGTCGAATGGTCCATATTCAAGCACTTCTTCAATAAGCAAACCGTCTTTGTCGTAATCCCAATCGAACAGCAGTCCGAGTTGTGCCGTAGCGTCACCATTCGATCCCGGACGATAGCCCGATCCGGAATGCGACACATTAAGCTCACCCAGCACCTCGCTCAGCAAATCGGCGAAGTCGTAATTGTTGTTGATATGTGCAAGGAATGGATAGAAATCTTTCTTAATCTGCTCGAAATCGGCCCCGTTGTGGTCGCTGCGGAACAGGCGTTTGCTTTCCTGAAGGAAAACGTGATTATACATATATTCACGCTCAGCCGCGCGGTCGAGCAACATAGTGGCATCATATTTAATTGAAGTGGACTTGCCGCCTTTAGTATCTATTTTCTGCAGATTTCCGCCTGAAAGCAGGTATATGTTATCACCTTTTTTATTTAATACCAGTTGAGCACCGCCGGCATCGAGTTTTTTCAGGATCTTAGTCGATTTCTCACGCACGTCAAGTTCCCAAAGGTCGTAACCTTTCTCGAAAGAGCTGAGAAAATACAGTTTATCGCCATCTTTCGACAAAACAGCACCCGACAATTTAGACGACATCGGAGTTAGGCGCACTATACGCTCATCCAGCCTATCCAATTCAATATCAATCGGTTTAACCTCATCTTTTTTGTCTTTCTTATCCTTGCCGTCCTTCTTGTCTTTGCTGTTTACTTCGGCTTCTTTCTTTTGGATTTCATATTCTTCCTTCGAGAGCTTGAATCTATCGAGCGCATCCTGATTCATGAAGCAAATGAAAGCGTCGTTTTGGCTGCCCCATGAGGCATGCGAGCGCATGCCGTAACGGTTTGAGCCGAAAATGACAGCGTTGCCGTCCAAAGCCCAACGCGGAGCGCCGGTGATATAGCCGTCGTTGGTTATGTTGTGAGTTTTCATATCGCCGCTCGCCGACACTATTCCGACATCGGAATATGGGGCGCGCATATTGGTAATGAGTGTAAGCGCAAACCATTTGCCGTCGGGCGACCATTGATAATCAAACGGATAAGCATCGGTATCGTAATGCTGCGTTCCATCGGTTATTTGGCGCACTTTTTTTGAATCCAAGTTTATGACTTTCAAAAACATACGATCTTCGATGAAGGCAATCTCCTTGCCGTCGGGCGAGAACTGCGGCGAGGTGCGCTCAATGCCGTCGTCGTCGAACAGACGTTCTTCCTCAATCAGAGTCGCATAGGCGAAGTTAAGGTCTTCCTTGCGTGACATTTTGGCGAGATAGAGATTATAGTAGCCATCGCGTTCTGAGGTGTAAACCAGCATCTTGCCGTCAGGCGAAAACGACGGATCCGCCTCAGCCTCAGGCGTATACGTAATCTGCTTTGTGGTCTGATATTCGTCGGAAGTAACGAACACCTCGCCGCGTGACACGAATGCGATAAGGTCGCCTTCAGGTGTTATGGTGAGGTCGGAGGCACCACCGAACTTGCCACGCTCCGGCACATTTTCCTGATCGTTAACAATCTGAATATCAATTTTTTGAGGCTCCTCACCTATTTTTTGCGTGTAAATCTCGCCTTGATAGCCGTAGCACAGAGTGCCATCGTCGGCCACGCTGAGGAATCTCACGGGATAAGTCTCAAAATTCGTAATTTTCACTGGCTCGAACTTAGCCGGCCACTGCATCATATAAACGTTTTGACTATTACGGCATGCCGGCTCGCTGAGGTAAACAAACGACTTATGATCAGGCATAAAACGCGGATCACGGTCTTCTCCAATGTTGAAAGTCAATATTTTATGAGATTTTTTCTTGGCGTTGTAATACACGATGTCACGAGCCACCGACGACACCTGATGCTTGCGCCATATGTTCTCGCCGCCTTTTCTATCATAATAAAGGAACGACTCGCCGTCGCTGTCGAATGAAACCGAGCAAACCGTTGCAGCTGTTACTTGCTGCGGACGTCCGCCCTCGACCGGCACCTTGTACAATTCAGTCATCCATCCGGCGGCAAACTGAGCGTTGGCGGCATCTTTCTGGATTGAAGCGGTGTAGTAAATCTCTTTGTCATCGGGCGAAAACGACATCGGAGTCTCTGCCGACGAATTGGTTGTCACCCGTTTTGCGACACCGCCGTTTGCCGACACGACATAAACATCGAAATTACCGTTTCGGTCGGTGGCAAAAGCCAACATCGAGCCGTCGTGCGACCAAACCGGAGCATAGTCGTAAGCCGGAGAAGTGGTGATTTGATGAGCCTCTCCTCCTTTTGAATCAACGACATAGATGTCGCCTTTATAAGCAAATGCTATTTTGTCGCCTTTGGGCGAAATGGTGTTGTAACGCATCCAAAGCGGCTGCTGGGCGAAAGCGGAAACAGCCATCAGTGACACGCAAAATGCAAGAAAAAATCTCTTCATGATAGTTTAGAGTTTAAAGTTTAGAGTTGTTAATTAAGTTTAAAGTTTAAAGTTAAACATGTGTAAAATTTATTGAGGTTACAAAAATAAAAAAAATATCTGTATTCGAATAAAATTTGTAATTTTACAATTTCAAAATTTTAGTAAAAAATGAAATTGAACCTTAAACGACCGATAGCGTTTTTCGACTTGGAAACTACCGGATTAAATATCACCCACGACCGTATTGTTGAAGTCAGTGTGTTGAGAATCAATGTAAATGAAGAAGAGGAGCAGAAAACCTGGCGCATCAACCCCGGCATTCCGATTCCACCCGAAACCACAGCCATACACGGCATAAGCGACGCCGATGTGGCCAACGAAAAGACTTTTAAGCAGGCCGCGCCCGAGATTTCACGTTTTTTCGGCAATTGCGACCTTGCCGGCTACAATATTTTGAAATTCGATCTGCCGATGCTTGTGGAGGAATTCATTCGCGCCGGCGTCAACTTCGATCTCAAAGACCGACAGCTTATCGATGTGATGAACATTTTCATGAAAATGGAGCCCCGCACACTGAAAGGCGCATATCGTTTCTTCATGAATAAAGACTTCGACAACGCGCATTCCGCAAACGCCGACACATTTGCCACATACGAGGTCCTGATGGCCATGCTCGACCGTTACAAAGACACCGAATACACCGATTTCAAAGGCAACACATCAAAGCCTATTGTCAACGACATGAGCCAGCTGGCGCATTTCTCGTCGCATCATCAGAATGCCGATTTGATGGGACAGATAGTGTACGACGAACAAGGCAAAGCCGTTTTCAAATTCGGCAAGCACAAGGACGAGCGAGTGGAAGACGTTTTCCGCAAAGAGCCTCAATACTACGACTGGATTATGCGCAGCGACTTCCCGGAATACACCAAACGTGTGGTGACAAAGTTGCGCTATCCCGACAGAAATATTTCGTTTTAAAATCTTTTTTAAAATTTGTCATCCCGATATAATTTTTTTATTAAATTTGCATCGAATATCTTTAACATCAAAATAGACAGAATATGGAAGAAAATGAAAAGATGAACAATCGTGAGGAATTGTTTTCGAGACCGGTACGTGCAGGAAAACGCACATATTTTTTCGATGTGAAAGCAACAAGAGGTGACGAGAAATACATCACCATAACCGAAAGCAAGCGCCGCTTCAGCAATGAGCAGAACCGCTTCTTCTATGAGAAACACAAAATTTTCCTTTACAAGGAAGACTTTGAAAAATTTGCCAACGCACTTAAGGAAACCCTTAATTTCATTGAGACTGGCGAATATCCTGAGGGTTATTTTGACGAGCCTAAAGTTTACGAAGGCCACGACGACACCGAAATTAAAGACGATGTCGATGAGTGGTTCAATGAGGTGAAATAGAAGGCAGAAGACAGAGTTTTAAGAGATTTCGGAATTAGTAAAATGATTCCGAAATCTTTTTTTATTCGGTCTCCCTCCTTCTTGCTTCTTACTTCTTACTTCTTGCTTCTAAATTGTTAATAACTTCCTTAAAAATATAATAGGTGTTTCAAAATTTTTCCGTATCTTTGTACGTTTTTATTTACACATAAATTTTTGCAATGGGAAAGATTATCGCGATAGCAAATCAGAAGGGTGGCGTAGGTAAAACCACCACGGCAATGAACTTAGCGGCAAGCCTCGCGGTGCTTGAGCACAAAACACTGCTCATCGACGCCGACCCGCAGGCCAACGCCACATCAGGTGTAGGTTTCGACCCCAAGACAATTGAATCAAGCATTTACGAATGCATCATCGAAGGACTCGACCCCCACACCATCATAAAAGAGACAGAAACGCCTAATCTGTTTCTTCTGCCGGCCCACATCGATTTGGTGGGTGCCGAAATCGAGATAATCAACGTGCCGCAACGCGAGCAGATGATGCGCAACACCCTCGCCCCTATCAAGGACGAATTTGATTTCATCATCATCGATTGTTCGCCTTCACTCGGCCTGATTACAGTCAACTCACTCACAGCAGCCGACTCGGTAATCATCCCGGTGCAATGCCAGTATTTCGCTCTCGAAGGCCTGGGCAAACTGCTCAACACAATCAAGATTGTGCAGTCGCGCTTCAATCACGATCTCGACATCGAAGGCATTCTGCTGACAATGTTCGACAGCCGCACACGCATATCAAAACAAGTGGTTGATGAGGTAAAGACTCACTTCCAAACCATGGTATTCGACACCATCATCAACGTGAACACACGTCTGAGCGAGGCGCCAAGCTACGGACACACCATCATCATGCACGACGCGGCAAGCAGCGGAGCAATCAACTATCTGAATCTCGCCCGCGAGATACTAAACCGTAACAACATTGACAATGACGACACCAAATAAAAAAAGAGGACTGGGACGCGGCCTTGACGCCATACTGCAAAGCCCCGAAACCGACATCACTTCATCAGACATTTCGGGCAACTATGTGGCCGGAGCCATAGCGCAAATCGACATAGACAAAATCGAGACCAATCCGTTTCAACCACGCACCGACTTCGACGAAACAGCTCTTAGCGAATTGTCGGAGTCGATAAAAAAACAAGGAGTCATCCAACCGGTAACGGTGCGCAAGATGGGCTATGACAAATATCAGCTCATCTCGGGCGAACGCCGCCTGCGCGCATCAAAAATGGCCGGGCTCGAGACCATACCCGTCTTCATCAGGGTGGCCAACGATGAGCAGATGCTTGAAATGGCCCTCATCGAGAACATACACCGCGAAAATCTTAACGCCATCGAAGTGGCCATATCCTACCAGCGGCTTCTCGAAGAATGCCAGCTCACACAGGATCAGCTCAGCGAAAAAATAGGCAAAGACCGTTCAACCGTGGCCAACTTCCTGCGCCTGCTGAAACTGCCGGCCGAAATACAGATAGCCATACGCGACGGTTACATCACAATGGGCCATGCCCGAGCCATAATCAACATCAGCGACAAAACCAAGCAGCTTCTCATCCTTAAGCGCATCATCGACGAAGATCTCAGCGTGCGCCAAGTGGAGATGCTGGTGCGTGAAAAGCCGGTCAAAAAGCAAAAAAGCATAATTCCCGAGAAATACAAGGCACAAGCCGACACTTTGTCGAAGGCTCTCAAGATGAACGTCAAGGTAAACCGCGACAGCAAGGGCAAAGGTTCTCTGACCATCAACTTCAAAAACGACGAAGAGTTTGAACGTTTGGTTGATTTTATCAACAAAGGTATTTGATAATGAAAAGATTAGGACTGTTATTGATATTTTTGACACTTGCCGCTCAGGGGCTCAAAGCTCAGGATACATTAATTCTGAAGCACGACGGGCCCGTTGAAAGCGCCAAGATCAAACGCAGTCACAGCCCTAAAACGGCTACATGGCTGGCGCTGATACCAGGCGCTGGTCAGGCATATAACCGAAAATATTGGAAGATGCCGATTGTGTACGCCGGATTCGGAGCCACTATTTATTTCGCGGTAACCAACGGCGACGACTATCATCTTTACAGAGATGCCTACGATTACAAGATGGGCATTCACACCGACGTCAGTCAGCACGCCATCGAAGAAGCCGCAAAATACACGCCCGACAACCTCATTACGCTTCGCGACTACTATCGCCGCAACATGGAGTTGAGCTGGATTATTACAGCCGTTTGGTATGTTTTGCAGATTATAGATGCCAACGTCGACGCGCATTTCTTCTATTACGAGATCGGCGACGATCTGACGCTGCACTTCGAGCCGCAGTTCAATACATTGAACAATTTCAACTACAAGGAAAACAACATCGGATTATCTCTAATATTGAATTTTTAAATCTTTGAATCTTTAAATCTTTGAATCTTTAAATCAAAAATGAATATAGTCATTCTGGGATATGGCAAGATGGGGCACGAAGTGGAGCAAACGGCTTTGCAGCGCGGCCATGAAGTGGCTTTTCGCATCGATACCGAAGCTGAATGGGAAGCCAACCGCGACGGCATTGCACAGTGCGACGTCGCCATAGAGTTCAGCACTCCTGCCACCGCCCTTAACAACATATCAAAATGTTTCGATGCCGGAATTCCGGTAGTGGTCGGCACAACAGGATGGTACGACCACATGGAAGAGGTGCGTAAGCGCTGTGAATCGGATGGACACACCTTGTTCTTCGCGCCCAACTTCAGCATTGGAATGAATTTTGTATTCAAACTCAATAGGGAAATGGCCGCCTTCGCCCAGCAGTACGACTACCGGCTAGGCATAACAGAGACTCATCACATACACAAGCTCGACAAGCCAAGCGGCACCGCTGTCAAGCTGGCCGAAGACATTGTTAATAACAACAAAAATTACAACTCGTGGGCTCTGAAAGAAAACGTCGAATGCCCCAGTTGCAATGATAATGTTTTAAAAATCAACGCAATCAGAGAAGGCGAGATTTTTGGAATCCATGAGATAAAAGCTTTGTCGCAATGCGATGAAATCACGCTGCGCCACGAGGCGTTCAGCCGCAAGGGATTTGCCACAGGCGCGGTTATCGCGGCTGAATTCATTCAAGGGAAAAAGGGAATTTATACGATGGAAGATCTTATAAAATAGTGACAAAAAGAAACAAACATTGATATGATGATAATAACAATATTACTGCTGCCGCTCGTTTTCTCGATTTGTGCGGCGTTCTGCTACAAATTTTACGAAGGCGCCGGCTACCGACGCTCTGCCGCCTTCATCCCCTACTACAATCTTTATGTACTGTCTAAGATTATAGGTTGGAACAAATGGTGGTGCTATGTGCTCCTCATTTTCCCGTACCTCAACTTCTTCATAGCCATGCTGATGTTTATCGAGCTGGCAAAGTGCTACGGCCGGTATGGTTTGGGAGAGATTATAGCCGCTGCGGTGTTTCCGTACATTTACTTCCCTATTCTTGGCACAAAAGATGTGAAATATCTCGATCCGCACACCACAGTGCGCCCGCCAAAGGGCTGGGTACGCGATTGGTGTGACGCCATTTTGTGGGCTGTGGTTGCCGCATTGATCATAAGAACATTTGTTTTTGAGGCATACACCATACCTTCATCGAGTATGGAAGGCACGCTGATGACCGGCGATTATCTGATTGTGAGCAAAATCGGTTATGGCCCTAGAGTCCCCAACACACCTCTCTCCTTCCCGTTCGTACACCACACATTGCCATGGTCAAAAACAACAAAGTCGTACATCGAGTGGCCTCAATTCGGATACAAACGCCTGCCAGGTTTCAGCCAAATCAAACGCAACGATCCTATAGTGTTCAATTTCCCAGCCGGCGACACAGTTAGCGAAGCATATCAGAGCAATGTCACCTATTACCAGTTGGTCAGACAATTCGGCAGAGAGCGTGTCAACAGCGACAGAAACCACTTCGGCCGCATCATCACACGCCCGGTCGACAAACGCGAAAACTATGTGAAGCGTCTTATCGCCATGCCGGGCGACACCTTGCAGATAATCGACGGCGTGGTGTACATCAACGGTGAAAAGGGTTATCAGCCGCCTCATATGCAACACAATTATCTGGTTAAAATCAACGGCAACAATCTCAACCCTAAGATGCTCGAAAGATTCGGCATCAGCGAAGGCTACCGCACTCCAGTCGCCAACGAGTTCATTCTCAACATGAACGCCGCCACGGCAGAGGAATTCGGCAAGCAGTCGTTTGTATTGGAAGTAACTAAAGTTGTCACGCCTGCAGGTTCAGAGCCTTCACAGGAAATATTCCCTAACGACACTCTGCATTTCCGCTGGAATGTCGATAATTTCGGGCCAATCGTTATCCCGCAGCAAGGCGCAACCGTTCAAATCACTCCCGAAAACATTGCTCTCTATCAGCGCTGCATCACTGCATACGAGCATAATGACTTGAAAATAAAGGACAACAAGATTTATATCAACGGACAGGAAACCGACCGCTACACCTTCAACATGGATTATTACTGGATGATGGGCGACAACCGCCACAATTCGCAAGATTCACGTTTCTGGGGCTATGTGCCAGTCGATCATATCGTCGGAAAACCGCTGTTTGTGTGGTTCTCCAAAGATTCCAACTTCCACAAGATCCGTTGGAACAGAATTTTGAAGTTTCCTAAATAATAGACTATGGTAGAAAACAAAAATAGACTTAGAACGCCAGCTCAGGTAGAAGAGATTGAGGATGTGCCGGTTAAAAAAACCAAGGCAAAGCCTGAAAAAACCGTCAAGCCCAAGAAAAAACCCGAGAGCAAGGTGGCAAAACGCCGCAAAGAATCAGACGGAAGAGTGCGCGTATGCTTTGGCATCTTCTTCCTTATTGTCAGCGTTTTCCTGCTCATAGCAATGGGCGGCCCATACTTCGGACACATTCACGAGGCATTGTGGCTCAAGAGTTTGGGCACTTTTTTGAGTAAAGAGATGTTTGGCATCGGCACAGCATATTTCATTTTCCTAATCGGATTGTTGGGTGTATGCCTGATTGTCAACAGATCACTGATCAAAGCATGGGCTCTGTGGAAATACGGCATGATGATACTCCTATGGCTGCCTGTTTTCCTGGCTGCCGTAAAGACTCCCGACATCTACCATGGCCGCGTAGGTTATCGCTGTCTGACATTCCTTACACAATATATCGGACTTGCCGGAGTCGTTTTACTGTTGATTTTCACAGCCTTGATATTTATTGTTTTCACGTTCAACATCAAAATAAATTTCAAGAGAAAAGAAAACAACGGTCAAGATCCAAGCCAGCCTGCAAAGATAGTTGACGAAGGTCCTACAGAGGTGATTTTCGAAAACGACACAGACGACAATGCAGAGGAAATCGAGGATGAAGAAGTTGTCGAGGATGAGGAGAATAACGAAGATGAGGCTGCACAAGACGATGAGGCTGATGATGAGAATGAAGTCATTGAAGAAAACGAGATCATTGAAGAAAATGATGTCGACGAAAATGACGCGAATGATAAGGATGAAGTGATTGAGGAAAATGAAGAGGACGATGATGTCGAGATTACCGTTGTAAAGAAGCAAGATCAAAGCAACAATATTGAAATGGAGGTTGAAGATCAGGTGAAAGAGAAACAGGTAAAGGAGAACGGAGAACACTTCGGCCTTGACACCTTCTACGATCCGAAGCTTGAACTCTCCGATTTCAAGCTGCCTCCGCTCGATTTGCTCAGAGACTATGGCGAAGGCAATTCAGTTATCGACCGCGAAGAGTTGGAAGCTAACAAAAAACGCATTGTCGACACCTTGGCCAATTATTCCATCGAAATTGACAAGATCAAAGCCACAATCGGTCCTACAGTCACTTTGTATGAGATAGTCCCGGCTGCCGGTGTGCGTATCTCGAAAATCAGAAATCTGCAGGACGACATCGCCTTGAGTTTGTCGGCTCTTGGCATTCGTATCATTGCTCCTATCCCAGGCAAAGGCACTGTCGGTATCGAGGTACCTAACAAGAAACCTCAGACTGTTTCGATGCGTTCTGTCATTGGCTCTGAGAAGTTCCAGACTTGTGGCTACGCTCTGCCGTTTGGCATCGGTAAAACCATCTCCAACGAAAGCTATGTTGCCGACCTAGCCAAAATGCCTCACATACTCATGGCAGGTGCTACCGGACAAGGTAAATCTGTAGGTTTGAACGCCATTATCGCCTCATTGCTTTACAGCAAACACCCGGCCGAGCTGAAGTTCATACTGGTCGACCCTAAGAAAGTCGAGCTCAGCCTCTACCGCAAAATCGAGCGCCACTATCTGGCCAAGTTGCCTGATTCGGAAGATGCCATTATTACAGACGTCCGCAAGGTGGTGCGCACTCTCAACTCGCTCTGCATCGAAATGGACAACCGTTACGAGCTTATGAAAGATGCCGGTGTGCGCAACATCAAGGAATATAACGAGAAGTTCACCCAGCGCAAGCTCAACCCGCTTGACGGACACCGTTTCATGCCTTACATCGTACTCGTTGTCGATGAGTTCGCCGACCTTATCATGACAGCCGGTCGTGAAGTGGAAGGCCCGATAGCGCGACTCGCCCAGCTGGCACGTGCCATCGGCATACACTTAATCATCGCAACACAGCGTCCTTCGGTTAAGATCATCACCGGTACAATCAAGGCCAACTTCCCGGCACGTATAGCTTTCCGTGTTATCTCACGTGTCGACTCGGCCACCATCTTGGACAACAACGGAGCCGAACAGCTTATCGGACGAGGCGATATGCTTATGTCGACAGGCCAGGATCTGGTGCGTCTGCAATGCCCGTTCATCGACACTCCTGAAGTGGAGGCCATTTGCGATTACATCGGCGCCCAGCGCGGATATGCCGAGGCTTATGAACTGCCGGATTGCCCTGACGAGCAAGACGACAGCGCTTCGAAAGATGCCATCGACCCCGACGAACGCGATCCTCTCTTCGAAGAGGCCGCCCGCATCGTGGTGCAGACACAGCAAGGATCGACTTCTATGCTCCAGCGCAAGCTCAAACTCGGTTACAACCGTGCCGGACGTATTATCGACCAACTTGAAAAGGCAGGCATCGTCGGTCCGTTCGCAGGCAGCAAACAACGCGAGGTGAAAGTGGCGACGGAATTCGCGCTCGACCAATTCCTCAAAGACCTCGATTTGGATGAAAACATTAAAAATAACGGAATGATATGAGAAAATACATTTCATTGGCAATATGCATATTAGCTCTCGGATTCGGTCTTAAAGCCCAAAATGCGGAACAAGTGTTCAAGTCTGCAGTCGACAAGTTGTTGGCATACGACAATGTCGAAATCGCATTCGACTACAACATGATAAACACCGAGGCCGACATCAACGAAAGTATGGAAGGACACGCTTACATGCAAGGCAAGGCTTATAAATTCAACATAATGGGTCAGGACATCATTTGCGACGGCACCACCACCTGGACTTACAATGCCGACGCCGAAGAAGTCATGATTAGCGATGCCGACAGCGAAAACGGTGACGGCACTCCTCTTGCCATGTTGAACAAATTCTACGACGACATCACCGCCAAATACATCGGCGACAACAAAGGCGACATCAGAATGATAGAAGCCAAGACAAAATCAGCCAACAAAGATTTTGAGAAGCTTACAGTATCGCTAAATGTCAAGACTTTGGAGTTCCAAGACATACACATGTTCGACAACAACGGTAATGAATTTATACTGGTCATCAACAAGCTCGTCACCAACCAGAGTCTGCCAGACGATTTCTTCACATTCAAGGAGGAAAATTACCCCGACGCCGAAATCATCGACATGAGATAAAGTGGATAAGGCAAGAAAACATATAGTCTTTCTGGCGCGATGGTATCCCCACCGCTACGACCCTATGTTAGGCCTTTTCGTTCAGCGTCATGCTGAGGCCGCCGCTTTATACAACGACATCAGCGTGATTTACGTCCACCCCTCAGACGATGTTTCGCAAAACTTCTCAATCGATGATGAAACCATCAACAATGTCAGGACTATACGAGTTTATTACAAGAAGTCTAAATCCAAGCTGTTGTCTCTTGTCAGGTTTTTCAAAGCCAACAAACTGGCTTTGAGGCGTCTCCCCCGCCCCGACCTGATACACGTTCATGTTCTTACACGTTTGGGATTGATAGCCTGGTGGCAAAAATTGGTTCATGGCACACCTTATATAATAACCGAGCATTGGTCTCGCTATCTGTCAGGCAACTATTTCGGCGGTTTCTTCAAAAAACACCTGACAAAACTAGTTGTCAAAAACGCGACAGCCGTCACCACAGTCACCGACATTTTGGCAAAAGCCATGCAGGCTCACGGGCTGCTTAACAAAAACTACATGATTGTCCCCAACGTAGTGGACATCAATGTTTTTAAGCCAGTGCCGCACACCAGCAGCATACCTAAAATCATCCACATCAGCTGTTTTGAAAACCAGTCGAAAAACATCACCGGGCTTATTGACGCTTTGCAGATACTGGAATGCAGAAACGTTGATTTCCAGTGCGTCTTTATAGGCGACGGCATGGATTTCAAGATGATCAAGGATTATTCACAAAAGCTGAAATTTCAGGACAGAATCAGGTTTACCGGTGTTTTGGAGGGCCATGCCGTCGCCGACGAGTTAGCATCGGGCGATTTTCTTGTGCTATCGAGCAACTATGAAACCCAAGGCGTTGTGCTTCTGGAGGCATTTGCGTGCGGGCTGCCAGTGGTAAGCACGGGTGTCGGCGGTATCCCGGAAATCGTCAACAGCACCAACGGCATACTGGTTTCTCCGCGTAATCCCGAGAAACTCGCCGACGCTATGCAGACCATGCTGCAAACTTTCCGCGATTATGATGCCGAGGCCATCAGAGAAGTCATAATAAAAAAGTTTTCCAACGAATCAGTTGGAAAACTCCTTGACAATATATATACCACACATTTATTGTAAGCCCTACAAAGTCACCTTCATGGCTTTTGCAATTTGCTTTACAAACTCGGTGTTCGAGAAGTGACCGGGTTTGTATGCAGTCACCTTGCCGATGATTGGCATGCCCAAAAGCGTCAAATCACCAATCAAATCGAGCAGTTTATGACGTGCAGGCTCGTTTTCAAAATACAAAGTCACATTATTGAGAATACCGCCCTCGTGCACTGCCACCGACTCCTTATGGAACAGACTGGCGACACGTTTCAGATCATCTTCCGAAACCTGTTTCTCGATAAAGACTATAGCATTCGACAAATCACCGCCTTTGATGAGGTTGTGCGCAAGCAACATCTCAAGTTCCTGGAAGAAAACGAAAGTTCTGCACATCGCGAATTCAGTTGCAAATTCGCTGATATCGTGAAGATGAGCCTCCTGAACATTGAGAACGCCCGACTTGTAGTCAACCTTCACGTCAACGCTGAACTTATCGGCTGGCTCAACCACCAATTCACAACCCACTTTAGGGTGCGTATATACTATTCTTTTGGTGATTTTCAAGCATTTACGCTCGGCATCCTGCTCCACAACACCGGCTTCTTTCAAGGCATCCATCACGATTCTTGAGCTACCGTCAAGAATTGGAGGCTCCTCGCAATTCAAATCAATAAGGACATTGTCGATGTTCGAGGCGCGCAAAGCCGCCATGATATGCTCGACTGTGTAAACCTTGACGCCGTTTTTTGCAATGGTTGTGCCACGCGATGTGTCAACCACATTGGAAACAAGAGCTTCCACAATAGGCTGACCGAACAGGTCAACTCTTCTGAATTTGATACCGTGATCAATATCTGCGGGATGGAATGACAGCGTACCACTCTGACCAGTGTGAAGGCCTGTTCCACTGATGCTTACGCTTTTGCCTATCGTATGTTGCTTTTCCACTTTAAATCTTATATTCCGAAATAAAGTGCAAAGATACGAATTTATCTTTTACTTTGACAATAATTCTTCAAGTTTTTTCTCCAGCTGGATTATTCTATTTTCCAATTTGTCTATACTGCGTTGTCTTACAACGTCTTTCATAAACTTCAAATAATCGTATGCCGGCGATCCGATTATTTGTTTGCCAGGCTCTGCCACGCCCTTGGTCAAACCGGCTTGCGGGCCTATAACCGTGCGGTCGGCCACAACCAAATGGCCCGAGAGTCCGGCTTGTCCGGCTATGATGCAATTCTTGCCGACATGTGTCGAGCCAGAGATACCGACCTGAGCCGCCATGGCTGTATTCTCACCCACCTCCACATTGTGCGCAATCTGGATAAGGTTGTCGAGTTTCACTCCGTCGTGAATCTTGGTCGACTCCATGGTTGAACGGTCGATAGTAGTGTTGGCGCCAATTTCGACATTATCGCCAACCAATACATTGCCTATTTGAGGAATCTTCTTGTATGTGCCGTCGGCCTGAGGCGCGAAACCAAATCCGTCAGCGCCCAGCACAGCGCCCGAATGCACTATGCAGTTTTTACCGATATGAGTCATGGCATACAGTTTCACTCCGGCGTAAACCACCGTATTGTCACCGATTACCACATCGTCACCAATATATGAAAGCGGATAAATCTTGACATTATTTCCCAGTTTCACTCTTTCGCCAATAAATGCAAACGCACCTATGTAACAGCCTTCGCCATATTCAGTGTCAGGCGATATGTAGGCCTGATCTGAAATACCGACTTTGTTGTTGGTGTATTCCTGGTAAATGGCCAAAAGCTGTGCGAACGATTGGTAGGCGTCCTTAACTCGGATCATGGTTGTGCCAACCTTTTCCGTAGGCTCGAAATCCTCATTTACCAGCACTATTGACGACGCTGTGTTGTATAAATAATGTATGTATTTTGGATTAGATAAAAAACTCAACATTCCGGGTGCTCCGTCTTCGATACGTGCCACATTGTAAACCTTTACCTCGGGATCACCTTCTACTTTTCCACCGAGCAATGCCGCTATCTGAGCAGCTGAAAATTCCACTTTCATTATATCTAAAATTCGTTAAACTCTTTTTTAATCGCGATTATAGCCCTGTCTATCAAAGGATTTTGCACTGATGCCAGTATCTGCGCCATCACAGCGGCATCGGCCTCGGCATTCTCGCCAAACGTCATGTTTATGATTTTCAAGGCCTCGTCTTTAGCCATAACAATTACAAACCAAGTTTCCTCCTTCACGTAAAGCCGTTGCGCCAAATTGTGCTCGAATTCTTCCTGAATGCTTTGGATAAGCGCAAATTGCAAATCGCTACGGGTCATGCCTGGCATATAGACTCTCTTCACCAAAACGTCAAAACGGATGCGTTCCAAATACAAAACCATTCGCTCGCACGCCTGAATCATCAGCGGAGTGGCGGCATCATTACCGCAGTTTTTTCTGATTTTCTTGGTTTTGTTGCCTGAAGAAAACAAAAATATACCGCCGAAAAGCACCACCCCCACGATAATGATAATCCATGTGCTTGTACTGATTATACTGGTGTTAAGAATGCTCATCACGTATTATTTTTGACTTGCAAATATAACTAATTTTTTTATTTCATATTAAATTTTAAAATAAAAGTTTTGGTACAATAAAAATCCGTAACTTTGTAACCTCAAAATTAGGTCATTAAAAATCAAAAAATATAACTAAAATGGGAGAAGTTTTATCACAGAGAGTCATCAACATGGCCGAATCAGCCACTCTTAAGATGACGCAGAAAAGCCGCGAGCTGAAAGCTCAGGGTATTGACATCATTTCGTTGAGCATTGGCGAGCCTGACTTCAACACACCAGTCAGCGCAAAACAAGCCGGTATCGACGCCATCAACAACAACGACACACACTATCCGCCGGTTCCGGGCACTCCGGCTCTGCGTAAAGCTATAGCCGAGAAACTGCGCCGCGACAACGGTCTCGATTATAAAGAAACCGAAATCATAGTGTCGAATGGTGCCAAGCAGGCCATCACAACCACATTCTTCGCCATTCTGGACAAGGGCGACGAAGTCATCATCCCGGCTCCTTTCTGGGTATCTTATCCCGAAATGGTTAAGCTAGCCGACGGTACCCCTGTGTTCATCTACACAACACCTGAGCAAAACTTCAAAATCACTGCCGAGCAGCTCGAAAAAGCCATCACTCCTAAGACCAAGGCTTTCATCTTCAGCACTCCTTGCAATCCTAGCGGTTCTGTCTACACCAAGGAAGAGCTCGCATCACTAGTGGAAGTGTTCAAGAAGCATCCTAAAGTCATCGTGATATCCGATGAAATCTACGAGTTCATCCAATACGAGCACAAACACGAGACAATGGGTCAGTTCACCGAATTGAAAGACCGTCTGGTCATTGTCAACGGTGTCGCCAAAGGTTATGCCATGACTGGATGGAGAATCGGTTACATAGCCGCTCCTATGGCCATCGTCAACGCTTGCAACAAGATTCAGGGACAATATACATCAGGTATCTGCACAATTTCACAGGCCGCATCGGTGGCAGCAATGCAACTCTCGCCTGAAAATTCAGAAGAAGTTAAAACCATGTGCAAGGCATTCCGCAACCGCCGCGACATGTTCTACAAACTTCTCATGGAGATTCCCGGCCTGAAACTGAGCTTGCCGGCCGGCGCATTCTACATGTTCCCAGATGTCAGCGCTTACTACGGCAAGAGCGACGGCGCCACAGTAATGAAAAACAGCGATGACCTTTGCATGTATCTGCTTTACAACGCACACGTGGCCTGCGTGGCCGGTGGCGCTTTCGGTAACGACAACTGCATCCGTCTGTCGTATGCCACATCAGAGGACAAACTCCGCGAGGCTGCACGCCGCTTGAAAGAAGCTTTTGCCAAACTTAAATAAAGACAATAATGCCAAAAAACAATATCAAGGCGCTCTTCGACTCTTTCAACGAGAAGAGGATATTAATTATAGGTGACGTGATGCTCGACCTTTACCTTAACGGCAAGGTCGAGCGCATATCGCCCGAAGCGCCTGTGCCGATAGTAGCGGTAGGCAACCGTTTCAGCCGCTTGGGCGGAGCTGCCAATGTGGCCCAAAACATCAAAGCCCTCGGCGCCGAGCCGGTGCTTTGCTCCATTATAGGTGACGACTCGAAGTCGCACGACTTCTTCGACCTTCTGAAAGAACATCAGATGCCAGCAAACGGCATCATCAAAAGCAAGGAGCGTCGCACCACCACCAAATACCGCATCATAGGCAACAACTCACAGATGCTTCGGGTCGACGACGAGGACACATTCAACCTAACGCCCAAAGAATACGAAGCCATCAGTGAAAAAATCGACAGCATTCTCTATAGAGAGCGCATCGACGGCATTATTCTCCAGGATTACAACAAAGGCGTACTTACCGAGCAGCTTATCCGTCGCGTGATCGCCATAGCCAACGAAAAAAACATTCCGGTTGGTGTCGATCCCAAAAAGAACAATTTCCTTGCCTACGAGCACTGCACTCTTTTCAAGCCGAACCTAAAAGAGCTCAAGGAAGGCATCAACGTCGAATTTTCAACCGACAACATCAGAGGAATTCTGGTCGGCGTCAATGCTTTGCAAGACAAGTTACAGTGCCGTCTGGTTATGAACACCCTGTCGGAACGCGGTGTCCTCATCCAGGAAATGATCGGCGGCAAAAAGTCGCACCACCACATTCCCGCGCACCTGCGTAAGATTGCCGACGTTTCAGGCGCCGGCGACACAGTGCTTGGCGTAGCCATGCTGTGCTTGGTTAGCGGGCAGGACGCATACAATATCGCCGCCATTTCCAATCTGGCCGGCGGACTGGTTTGCGAAGAAATAGGCGCGGTTCCGATTAACAAGGAAAGATTGCTTAAAGAAACGGAAAAATTAAAATAAAATCTGTTTTGCTGCGTTAACTTGTTCATGAAATTGAATAAATCATACAAAAAAACACTGTTCGTGCTTGGGCTATTGTTGTGCATGAGCATGCAGAGCGTTGTGGCTCAGCAGGAAAAGCCCAAGAATCTGTTGATGTACGACACCGAGCCGTATCATTTCGGTTTCATTTTGGCCATCAACCAGATGTCATATGCCTTCAGCTTTGTAGACAACTACCAGATTATTGCTCACAATGCCTCGGAATATCCCAACACAGCCGACCTGCATTACACAGCCGGTGCAGATTATTACGTGCGCAGCATTGAGGCGGCTCAGCAGCCAGGCTTCACAGTGGGTGTGGTCGGGAACCTCCGTCTAGGCAAATACTTCGACTTGCGTCTTATTCCTTCGCTCAGTTTCGGAACCCGCACAATAACATATCGGCTTTACAAGGAAAAGCTTGATGCCGGCATCACCGAGAATTTCACGCAAAAGAAATCCATTTTCTCCACCTTTATCGAGCTACCGCTTTTGGTAAAATACAAGTCGAAACGACTCAACAACGTGGCGGCCTATGTCATAGCCGGAGGCAATTTCAAGATTGACTTGGCGTCGCAGAAGAAATGGGACATCGACACACAAAGCGCATCGGGCGAGCAAATAACCGTTACCGACAACATCAGAGTTAAAAAAGTTGACTTGGCGGCTGAAATCGGAGCCGGATTCGATTTTTACACCGGATATTTCAAATTTGGCATCGAGGCAAAGATGAGTTTTGGACTTCTAAACGTGCTGGATTCGCAAAATCTTATCTACGATTCGAGTATAAAAAACCTTCAAAACAGAACATTCCAACTGTCACTAACATTCGAATAGTCACAAAAACTTAATCATAACAAAGTGAAAATCATTAAATTAACTATATTTTTTGATTTTTCACTTTTTTTATTTTTTTAAACGAAAAAAGTTGTATCTTTGCACCGCTGTTTTAGACTTTAGCTAAAGTCTAGAAACTAAACCGGTCTCTTCGTCTAGTCTGGTTAGGACGTCAGGTTTTCATCCTGGTAACTCGGGTTCAAATCCCGGAGAGACTACTGTTAAGACCTTAGTCGTTAGACATTAGACCTTAGTCAGTTTCTGCTAAAGTCTAAGGTCTAAAGTCTAAAGTCTAGAAACTAAACCGGTCTCTTCGTCTAGTCTGGTTAGGACGTCAGGTTTTCATCCTGGTAACTCGGGTTCAAATCCCGGAGAGACTACTGTTAAGACCTTAGTCATTAGACGCTAGACCTTAGTAAAATCACTACTAAAGTCTAAAGTCTAAGGTCTAAAGTCTAAATGAAAGCGAGGTCAGAAAATAGGGAGTTGAGTAGCACCCTGGGTTCTGGCTTTTATTTTTAATAAGACTTACGTCATGAAGAGAGTTTTCTCAGGTATGATTTTTTCGCCGAGAAGCGTGAAGGCATTGCTGACGCTCCTCTTTTTGGTGTTTATGGCGGGAGGTCTTAAAGCTCAAAACGAAGACATTCATTTTGGCGTACGTGGCGGAATTGGCATGTCCACTCTGCGCGGGATGGAAAACAACGGCCTTCGACTGGGCATCACAGCTGGCGCATTCGGACAATACTTATTAAACGAAAACAACAGCCTGCAAGCTGAGCTCTATTATTCATCAGGTGGTCAGCAGTCGGAGAAATGGACCGAAAACAGCGACGATCAGGTGAAGGTATACAGCAAATACGGCTTGCATTACATCAATTTGCCGATAATATATCAGTATTATTTTCCAGCCATACTTGGTCTTGAGGCCGGTTTGAATTTTCGTTATTGCATGGCCGGTTCTCTGCAGACAAAAATCGGCAATGGCAGCTGGCAATCACAAAGCTTCTCATCATCCGACTACAATTCTTTTGACATGGGGCTGCTGCTTGGAATTTACACCGACCACCTCATTCCACATGATAATTTCTTCGTGAGCTTAAGGGTTTACTTTGGTTTTATCAACGTGCTCACCAACGAGGGCGGCAACAAAAACTTAAGCGTACAAGCCTGTGTCGGTTACACATTGTTTTAAACATGAAGCCTAAAATCAATATCGTTATCGGCAACCAATACAACCCACACCTCAATCTGGCTGTGGAAAGCGCTCTTTTTGACGAGGGTTTGTCCGATACAGTGACCATGTTCCTCTGGAAAAACAGACAGACAGTCGTTTACGGCTACAATCAGAATCCATTCACCGAATGCAATGTCGACCTGTTGCTTTCTGAAGGCGGACAGATCGCCCGCCGCCGTACCGGCGGCGGCGCTGTATACCACGATTTGGGAAATTTGAATTTCTCATTTGTAGCGTCGAGCGAGCATTACGACGTCAAAAAACAGCTACAGGTGATTCAAACGGCATTGAGAGATTTCGGATTGGAAACCGAAGTGTCAGGCAGAAACGACATATTGTTCGACGGACGCAAATTCTCCGGCAACGCCTTTGGAATCTATAAAGACAGACGTTTGCACCATGGCACTATACTGATTAAGACTGACGGCGAGAAACTGGCTAAATACCTGAAGGTCAATCCTGCCAAGCTTCAAAAACACGGGGTAAAATCAGTAGCCAGCCGCATCATCAATCTGTCGGAAGCCGCCGACATCACCTCCGACACCATAATTCCGCATCTCATCACAGCCTTTGAAGCCGTATACAACGCCAAGGCCGAGATGGTGGATTTCGACCAGCTGATAACCGACAAAATCCTGAAAACCAGAGATTTATATGCTTCCGACCAATATCTTTTCGGGAAATGGCACGACTTCACCACAAAAAAAAGCGCTCAATTTCCTTGGGGATTGGTTGAAATTGATTTGCATGTCAACGAAGAAAAAGGCATTATCGAGCACATAGCCATTGCTTCCGACGGCCTTGAGCCCGAGCTTATTGACGATGCCGAACGCATTTTTACCGGAGCCAGCATCAAATTAGCGCCCGATTGCGGCCACAACTATGTCGCCAAAGATATTCTCAGCCTTATTTATTGATATCCAAACGGATTTTTTCGTAATTTTGCAGCCAAATTTTAAGAGATGAAGTATTTTTTGCTGCCATTGGGTTGCCAGATGAACCGGAGCGACACTGAACGTGTCCGCACCGTGCTGCATGGCATGGGTTTCGTTGAGACCGACAAGGAAGAAGAGGCCACGATACTGGGCGTGATAGCATGTTCGGTGCGTCAAAAAGGCATCGACAAGGTGTATTCACGCATACTGAAATGGAACGAAATGAAGCAGAACCACAACTGCATCACCTTTGTGTCTGGCTGCATACTGCCAGCCGACCGCGAACGTTTCGTGAAGCTGTTCGACCTGGTCTTTACCATGAATGAGCTGCCCGATCTGCCCGATATGATTCGTCAATACGGCGTTTTCATTCCGACAAAAGAATCGGTTGAGCAGGAGCCGGTATTCCCACTGGTGGGCATACCAGTCAACAGAAATGTCAATCCGTCGGCCAACATGGACCGCTTCTGGGTGATAGAACCCGACCACATGTCCGACTTTGAGGCGTTTATCCCCATTCAGAACGGCTGCAACAAATTCTGCACATACTGCGCAGTGCCTTACACCAGAGGCCGCGAAGTGTCCAGAAAATCGGAGGATATCATCAACGAGTTGAAAGAACTCGTCGACAAAGGATACAAATCAATTACTTTGCTCGGACAGAATGTCAATTCGTACGGTTTGGACAAGAAAGGCGAAGAGATAAACTTTGCTGAACTATTGCGCAGAATCGGAGCCTATGGCGACGCCAGCGGCAAAGAATTCTGGGTCTACTTCACCTCGCCCCATCCGCGCGACATGAGCGACGAAGTCATCGAAGTGATATCGCAATACCGCTGCCTGGGCAAACAGATTCACCTGCCGATACAGTCGGGCGACGACAATATGCTGCAGCGCATGAACCGCAAGCACACGCTCGACGATTACCGTCATATCATACACACTATCAGACGGCTGCTGCCTGAAGCTACGATTTTCACCGACATCATCGTGGGCTTTACCGGCGAAACCGAGGAAGAGTTTGAAAACTCGCGCAAAGCGATGGAGGAATTCAAATACAACATGGCTTACATAGCACAATACAGCGTACGTCCGGGAGCGGTGGCATCGTCATGGGCCGACGACGTGCCTAAGGCCAAGAAGCGCGAGCGTTATCACATACTCACCGACGAGCTGATGAAGCACTCACTCGTTTACAACCAAGGTCTGATAGGCAAAACGCAGAAAGTGCTTGTGAACGGTTACGATCGCAAAAACGGCTACCTCACAGGTCATACCGAAGGCAAAATCGTCATCCGTTTCCAGTCGCGCGACAAGAGCCTGATCGGACAGATTGTGAATGTGAAGGTCACCAGCGCTACAGCGCTTTCAATTGAAGGAACTCTCCTTCCCGTCATTTCGAGCGAAACGAAGTGAAGTCGAGACCTGAGCTTGCGAAAGCATTCACCTTGGTGAATAAATCTCATAAAAACAATGAAAATCGCCTTTAAGACATTAGGTTGCCGCTTAAACCTCTACGAGACCGACGCCCTCGCGTCGCAGTTCAAGGAGGCGGGTTACGACGTGGTGGAAAGCGACGCCGACGCTGATGTTTACGTTGTGAATACCTGCACCGTAACCAACCAGAGCGACCAGAAATGTCGTCAGGCAATCAACCAGATCAGGCGCTCCCACCCCACCGCCATCATCGCGGCGATGGGCTGCATGGTGAATCACCGCAAACAAGAGATGCTCGACAGCGGTGTCATAGACTACGCCATCGACAACGAGCGCAAATATGCGCTTTTCAGCATAATAGACGGTCATTTTAAAGGCGAAGCCGTCGACCCCGAGGGTTTCGACAAGGATTTGTTCAGTTACCGCCCTGCTTACAGCACCTTCCACACCCGCAGCCTGATTAAGATTCACGACGGATGCAACAATTTCTGTTCGTATTGCATCATCCCGAATGTGCGCGGCCGTGCCACCAGTCGTCCGGCCAACGAGATTTACGACAACATCCGCAGCGTTGTGGCACACGGCTTCAAAGAGGTGGTTTTGACCGGTGTGAATATGGGACGTTATCGCCACGAAGATGTTGATTTTGAACATCTTGTCGAGAATATCTTAAAAATAGACGGCGATTTCAGAGTTCGCATTTCATCTATCGAGCCCGACAACTTCAGCGACCGGTTTTTGAGCTTGTTTGACAATCCCAAACTGGCTCCGCACATGCACATATGCCTTCAGAGTGGCGCCGAAAACACGCTCAAAGAGATGCACCGACACTACACGGCTGCACAGTTCCGCGACATGTGCGACCGGATAAAGCAAGCTATTCCTGGTTTTAACATAACAACGGATGTGATTGTCGGCTTCCCTGGTGAGACCGATGCCGATTTCGCAGAGAGCGCCGAGTTGTGCAAATATATCGGCTTCAGCCATATTCACACCTTCAAATATTCCATTCGCACTGGCACTAAGGCCGCCACTATGCCAAACCAGGTTCCGGAAACGATAAAGGCCGAGCGCAGTGCTATAATTAGGCGGATTTCAGCCGAAAACAAGCTGGATTATTTCAACCGCATGCTTGGCAAACCGCAGCGCATGCTCATAGAAAGGGTTATGGCCGACGGCACTGCCCGCGGCTACGGCGAGAACTATATACCCCTCCGGCTCAAAGCTAAAAATCTTGAGAAAAACACCTTTGTCGACGTCATTTTGGATGGTGTTATTAATAAAGGTGACAATTCGGAAATTATTGCCGTTCTCGCAAATCTCTAGCCCGTCATTTCGACCGAAGCGGAGCGGAGTGGAGAAATCCTCTACCAACATTGCCCTTTTAACAGAAACGAATAAATCTCAACTTTTTAAAGTTTTCTTGACTTTTTCAGAAAAAAGTTTTATTTTTGCAGTGTATTTAAACAAAACTTGTCATGAGTACTCAAAACATGATAAACATAATAGCCGATTATTTCAAAACACAACCAGTTTTGAAGGCTTGGTTATTTGGTTCGTATGCTCGTGGCGAAGAAACCCCAAAGAGCGATGTTGATATTTTGGTTGTTTTCGACCAAAAGACTGGCAACGGAGTGAGTCTGTTAAAACATATTTCCATTGCCAACGGCTTGGAAGACCTTTTGGGTAAGAAAGTTGATTTGATTACTGACGGAACCCTGCTGCCATTCGCAATAGAAACAGCAGAACGAGACAAAACATTGATTTATGAGAGAGCCAATTAGAGACAAATAAAATAACATATTGCAGTGTCAAATTAAATAAACAATTAAGAAACAGATAGTTAAATAAAGTATAAAGACATATTAAAAAGGCGTTTTCGCTTTTCTTAGCAGGCTCGAAATCTCGACAATTTCAAGTACCATAGTGAGAAAGCAGAAACGCTCGCGGCAATTAACCGTGGGCTTTCTTGTTTATGTTACAGGTAGTCGAGAACCTCGAGCTTAAAACAGAAGCTTCACGGTTTTTTATTGCTATTAAAAATATGTATTATTAAACAAATCATCTATGAAAAAATTTTTTATTTTGATTTTGGGTTTTTCTATGACGCTAAACATGATGGCTCAGTTAGAGGTTAAAGAAGGATCTTTCAAGGAAGTTGAGGGCTTCGTCAACATCAACCCAGACCCAAATTATCAATTTGACGACAACGACAAGCCATTTGCCGTTTTAAAAGTTAATACTGAAAATATTAATGACAAACAAAGACGAGAACTGAAATTTGAGGGTAATGCAGCCACTTTCATTATGCTTGAGTACAAAACCGGCGAGGTATGGGTATATTTAACAGCTAAATATGCGGATTATATTAAAGTTTCACATCCTGATTTCGGAAGTATTGAATTCACATTACCATGCGACCTAAAGCCCAAATGCGGTTATGAAATAACATTGACAAACAAGCATTCCATAGACGAAGATATTCTCAATAGACTCGAGAGGTTGGAAAAGGAATCGGTCAAAGTTCAAGAGTCTAGTTCTAACATGTACTCAGCACCTCAACAAATTACTAATAACGGAACAACCAGTTTGTTTAATAGTAATGTTATACGATGGTTCATTACATCTCAACCTAAAGGTGCTGATGTTTACTGGAGAGTTGTATCTTCAACACCTGACGTCAAGAACACTAACCGTAATTATTTAGGAACGACTCCTTATGAATCAACAGAAACTCTTGATATCAAGGGACTAAAAATGAACAATGCAGGAAATGTTCAGATTGAGGTTACTTGTGAAAAAGCAGGTTATCTCGAACAGACCCGACGTTTCAATCTGGAACAAATAATAGACCAGAAAGAGGTTTCGACAAAATTCAATTTGATAAAAGAAGATTAGTATTAGTTAACATTATGAAAACTATTATGCCTATGATATAACATGTACTTCGTACGCGCACTTTAGCATAATTGGAGAAAGCGTAATACTTGGGCATTAACATAAGACCAAGCGAATGAGCACCACGCTTTTTCTGTGCGTGAAACATTGATTTTTCTGGTGCTTATAAACAATAATTTAACAAACAACAAGTTGTCCATAAGGAGTGGACGTTAAATCGTATGATGAAAAGATTAGCAACCATTATTAACACAGCAGCAACACTTTTGTTACTCGTTATGTTTAGTTCATGTGGCGTTAAAAAAACTCAAGTTATCCCCACTGCAATAAGCAGCGTCACAAATCCCATAACTCTGGATAATTTAAACTTAACCAAAGACAGCTATCAAATCCTTAAAACCGAAACCGTCGAATCAGTTATCGTGTATGAGGAAACTGGTTTGGGAGCAACTAAGACTATAAAGATAAGTGAACAAAACCATGAGTATTCACTTGAATTTAAGAAGAATGACAATACTGGAGGATATGATATTAAATATTCTGGCATAGTTAAATTTGGCTATTTAACACAATATGACAGCACATTGGATTATAATGTGCCTGCGCCAGCTTTATACGGCAGAGGATTGGCCGCTTACAGATTGATTAACGCAGTTCAAAGCCAAGGCGCTGACGGCATAATTGAACCCATTGTTACCATGAAAGTTGGTCAAGAGGGGAAAAAAGTAATCTTCACAACAACATTATCTGCTAAACTTGTTAAAATCAAAACGAAGTAATTAATCTATAATAACCATGAGAAAATCACTATTATTGTTATTGGCAATAGCTACTATCGTATTACAATCATGCATGTCCACACAACCAGTTTCACCGGTTGTTAATAGCACTAAGGTTGTTAATCTCGCTCTTGTTAAAGATGCTCCAAGCAACCGTTATATTGGCCTTGATTATGGCATCCGCACCAATATTAAGGATGACCGCCCTAATGAAAATATCTTAAACAAATATGATGCAAGTACTACATCAAAGCCCAAAGTTAACGTTAATCCAGACGTCAGTTCTTTTGTCGAAGAAAGTATTAGACGATATATGAGAACAATGGGATTTAATCTTGATGCTGATGTTAGTACTGATTATATGATGCAAGTGACTATCACCGACTTTAATATAAACTATTTATCAGGCATTGGTTGGTCCGGCACGGTAAAATTAGACATCGCCGTCTATGATCACAACAGAAATCTCGTATACCCTAATGTACCAGCATCTGGAAGAGCCAACAAAGCTGGAAGTAGCACAGATTGGGCTCTGGCATCAGCTACGATGAATACTGCTTATACCAATGCCATTGAAGACATTGATTGGGACAGAATAGCCTTCTTCCTTCAGAGTACAAATCCAAACAAGAAGGTTAGCGGAGATGGCACTACTGCTTTAGAAAAGAACGTAATAAGATGGTTCATCACTTCTCAGCCTAAAGGCGCTGACGTTTATTGGAGAGTTGTATCTTCAACACCAGATGTCAAGAACACTAATCGCAATTATTTAGGAACGACTCCTTACGAATCAACAGAGACTCTTGATATCAAGGGACTAAAAATGAAAAATGCAGGAAATGTCCAGATCGAGGTCACTTGTGAAAAAGCAGGTTATCTCGAACAGACCCGACGTTTTAATCTAGAACAAGTAGTTGATCAGAAAGAAATCTCAACTAAGTTCAACCTGGTCAAAGAGGACGAGTAAAATCATTGTATTTATGATGTTTATATTAGTGGCACGATTAGCCGTGCCACTTTTATTATTTAACACTATGTGCGTATTTCCGCACTTTATGTTAAAAAATGTTAAAATTAGCAAAAAAACGCTGACCTCAGACTCTGCGTCGGATTATTAATAGTATCTTTGCAGCGTAATAAATTTATAATGAATTAAAAATCGGTATTATGAAAAAGAAAGATCCTATTGCAGAGGCGAGACGCTACGTTGAGAATGCCAAAGAGACATTGAGGGAGAAAGGTGAGTTGAACACCGAGACTAAGCTGTATGAAGACGACAAATACGTCAGAGCCGCAGGCAACTATCTGTGGCTGGGAGTCCTGATGGCCTTGGATGCCGTCTTCCATGTAAGAAAAGACAGGCGGACCAGAGTCAATATCAACGAGTATCTTGATGCCGTCGGAAAACGCGACAGAAAACTGTTGTCTTTCGTCAATACTGGATACGATGTGATGCATTTATCAATGACTTATGACGGCGTACAAGCAAAAGGCGTCAGCGACGAAGGCTTCCGTTTAGCCAATAATATCATAGACAGATGCGAGATGATGTTGTCTTGAAAAATTTTTTAAAAATTTTGTTTGGCGTATTTAAAAATATTGTAATTTTGCAGTCCGAAAATTTAGTAAGGAAAAAAGAATAAAATAAAGATAATAAAATGGCAAATCACAAATCTTCATTGAAGAGAATCCGTCAGACAGAAAACAGACGTTTACACAACCGCTTCTACGCTAGAGCAATGCGCTCGGCTGTCAGAAGTTTCCGCGCTTTAACAGAAAAGAGCGAAGCTGAATCAAAGCTTTCAGAAATGTACAAAACTATTGACCGTGTGGCAAAACGTGGTATCATCCACCGCAACAAGGCCGCCAACTTGAAGTCAAAGCTTGCACACTTCACAGCTAAATTAGCATAAGCATATTTAAGAAATATCGTCAAAGTTCTTCCTACGCGTAGGAAGAACTTTTGTCGTTTAAACCCATAGTTATGAAACCTAAATCCATCCAGTCGATTAAAAACTGGGCGGCGGAAGACCGCCCTCGCGAGAAAATGCTGGAGAAAGGCCGCGAAGCCCTAACCGATGCAGAATTAATCGCCATACTGATAGGATCAGGCAACAGCGAAGAAAGCGCTGTCGACCTGTCGCGGCGCATCCTAAAAGATGTCGACGACAACCTCATCAACCTGTCACAACTAAGCATAGCCGATCTGATGAAATACAACGGCATAGGCAATGCCAAATCAGTTGCCATAGCTGCGGCACTAGAACTCGGACGTCGACGCAGATATGCCGAAGCCACCAAACAAACGCTTATACGAAACAGCAAAGACGCCTTTGAGTACTTCTACATGCACACACAAGACCTCCTGCACGAGCAGTTCTGGGTACTGTTGCTCAATCCGGCCAATAAGGTGATAAAGATGGCTAAGGTCAGCGACGGCGGCATCAACAGCGTATATGTAGACAATAGGCGTATTTTCAAGACTGCTTTGGAAAACAACGCTTCAGCGCTGATGCTGTGCCACAACCACCCTTCGGGAAGCGTCCAACCCAGCGATGCCGACAAAAGCCTCACCCGCAACTTAGTAAGAGGTGGAAAGCTGCTCGACATAAAAATTTTGGACCATATTGTCGTTGGTATCGATAATTATTTTAGTTTTGCAGACTCTGGATTGATATGAAAATAGTTACAGTTATAGGGGCACGTCCCCAAATCATAAAGGCAGCGGCCATAAGCCGTGCCATTAAGCAGCACTTCTGCGAAGAAATGCAAGAAATAATCGTGCACACAGGCCAGCATTACGACAACAACATGTCACAGGTGTTCTTCGACGAGCTCGGAGTACCTCAACCCGATTACAACCTAGGTGTAGGCTCGGCATCGCACGGTGTGCAGACAGCCCGCATGATTGAAGGCATTGAAGACATCCTTCTGAAAGAAAAACCCGACTGCCTGGTGCTTTACGGCGACACCAACTCAACCCTTGCAGGCGCCATAGCGGCATCCAAGATTCACGTGCCTATCGTGCATGTGGAAGCAGGTTTGCGCTCGTTCAACAAGTCAATGCCCGAAGAGATCAACCGCATTTGCTGCGACCACTGCTCCACCCTGCTGTTTTCGCCAACAGCCACCGGATTCAAAAACCTTATAAACGAAGGGTTTAATCCAGACAATAAAAAGAAATACACCATCGACAACCCCGGCATCTACCACTGTGGAGACATAATGTACGACAACAGCAAGTACTTTGCCACAATTGCCGACAGTAAATCACAAATTCTCGAAAGAGAGAATCTTAAAGGAGTCGATTATGTTCTGTGCACCATACATCGCGACAACAACACAGACCAACCTAAGCGCCTGAACTCCATTTTCAAAGCCCTGTTGGCAATTGCCGACAAGACTGCTGTGGTGTTGCCGTTGCACCCTAGAACCGCCAAACTTTTGGAACACAACCTGCAGAAAGATGTTTTCGAAAAAGTATCTTCCAATAAAAACATCAGGTTACTGCCGCCGGCTTCATTCCTCGACATGATAGTGCTGGAACGCCATGCCAAAATGGTTATGACCGACTCGGGCGGAGTTCAGAAAGAAGCTTTTTTCTTCCAAAAGCCTTGTCTTATCTTGCGAAGCGAAACCGAATGGAAAGAAATAGTGGAATGCGGCGCAGCTGTAATCACCGACGCCAACGAGCAACAAATCGTTAAAGCTTATGGCAATTTCACCGACAATCCGCCGCACAATTATCCGGAATTTTTCGGCAACGGATATGCCGCCGAGTTCATCTGCAAGGAAATGTTGGAAAATTTTCAACTTTAGTGTCGAACGTATTAAAATAATTTCTATCTTTGCAGTCTGAAAATTGAACACTAACAATTTTAATATAAATAGTTAATAATCAACAAATTAAATTATGAATCAGTACGAAACCGTTTTCATTTTAACTCCCGTTTTGTCTGAAGAACAGATGAAGGAAGCGGTAGAAAAGTTCGAGACTCTGCTCGTGAACAACGGAGCCGAGATCGTTTTCAAGGATTTCTGGGGCATGCGCAAGCTGGCCTATCCTATTCAAAAGAAGTCATCAGGTTTCTATCAGTTGATAGAATACAAAGCTGAAGGCAATGTTATCGACACTTTGGAGACAGAGTTGAAGCGTGACGAGCGCGTCATCCGTTTCCTGACAGTGAAACTTGACAAGCACGCTGTAGCTTACAACGAAAAGAAACGTCGTAAAGCAGCAGAAGCAGCAGAGCAAGCCAACTAATTGTTTAACATTTAAATTTTGAATGATATGGCACAACCTAACACAGACATCAAATATTTGACTCCAATAGCAGTCGATACAAAAAAGAAGAAATACTGCCGCTTCAAGAAGAACCGCATCAAATACATCGACTATAAAGATGCTGACTTCTTGCTGAGATTTGTGAACGAGCAGGGTAAGATTTTACCTCGCCGCATCACCGGTACATCAACAAAATATCAGAGAAAGGTCGCTCAGGCCGTTAAGAGAGCCCGCCACCTCGCTTTGATGCCGTACTTAGCTGATTGTTTGAAATAATAAGAGGAGGACAGACACATGGAAATTATTCTTACACAAGACGTTAAAAATTTGGGATATAAGAACGACATCGTCAACGTTAAACCAGGTTACGCACGTAACTTCCTGATCCCACAGGGCATGGCTATCCTCGCAACAGAATCAGCTCGTAAGGTATTGGCAGAAAACATGCGCCAGCAGGCTTACAAGCAGGAGAAGATCAAGAAAGAAGCTGAAGAACTCGCCAAAGTTCTCGAAGGCCTCAAACTCCGCATCCCTGCAAAGGCTGCTTCAACAGGCAAGATCTACGGTTCAGTCAACAACGTCCAGATTGCCAACGCAATCAAGGAAGCCAAGAACATCGACATCGACCGCAAACAGATCCTCGTCGACGACGACACCATCAAGGAAGTCGGCAACTACAAGGCAAAGATCCGCTTGCACAAAGACGTCACAGTCGAAATCAGCTTCGAAGTTTTTGCTGAATAATAAGCATTTTTGCAATAATTTAAAAAGCCGGGGAATTCAACGTTCTTCGGCTTTTTGTTAATAAGGCTTTAGTCGTTAGTCGTTAGACTTTAGTGGTCAAGGACTAAAAACTAAAGACTAAAAACTAAAGACTATATGACTAAAAACGACGTCAAAGAATTGCAGGCATTGCGCCAGGCCAAGGGCCGCAAGGAACGTGGAATATTCGCAGTTGAAGGTAATAAGCTAGTTGAAGAGCTTACAAACTCCAGATTCAGGGTCAACAACATCTTTGCGACAGAGCAATGGGTTGAGAAAAATCCTGTCTTGGCCAAAAAAATTGCCGATTACGAAATTATAGCGCCCAAACAGATGGAGCAGATCAGCAATTTCGTGACACCTCCAGGCATATTTGCCACGGCAATGATTCCGTCATTCAAAATCAAGCCCGAAGACAGCAGCCGTGAACTAATTCTGATGCTTGACGGCATCAACGATCCGGGCAACCTCGGCACCATAATCCGCACAGCCGACTGGTTCGGAATCAAGAAAATTGTCATATCGGAAGATACCTGCGACCCATGGCAGCCCAAAGCCATTCAGTCGACTATGGGTTCCGTTTTCAGAACACAAATCGTTGAAACTGATTTGGTTAAATTCTTAAGCGAAGTGAAAACACCGGTTTTCGGAGCTTTGATGCAAGGAAAGAACATATATCAGACCAACATCAAAAGCAGCAGTGGAGTTGTGATTATCGGCAGCGAGTCGCACGGCATACGCGAAAACGTTATGCCTTTTGTAAGCTGTCCCATAAATATTCCAAGAGCTGAAGGAAGTCTGACCGAGTCGCTCAACGCAAGCGTGGCGGCAGGAATCATCATTTCAGAAGTATTCAGGAAAAACAGCACTCAGCGTTAAAGCTCAATATTGTATTTCTGCATATAATAGGCTATTACTGCAACCAGAGCTATTACCACCAAGACAAACATCGTGGCGAAATAGAAGACGTAAACCAGGGCGCTTCTCCACGCTGTCTTAACCACACTGAATTCGAGCATCTTTCTAAAACAAATCGAATAGGCGATTATTGTCACCAGCCAGCCCAAAGAATCCATGCTGTCATATATCTTTTCCGAGAAAACGAAAAGTATGCTCGCCAAGCATCGATAAAGGAACACGATTATCGTGGCATATACAACAGGTATACAATACTCACCCCAGTTGTAACGCCTGCGGTTTGTTCTTCCATAACATAATCTCGCCATTGCAATGTACACAGGAATGGTCAGGAGCATCATCAGAGTGTAATGGTTTTGATATAATTTGCCGCATAACGCCAAGCCGCCGACAAGCTGATTGCGGAACAATGTCCCGCCATCTACATTGTCACCTTTAATCTCAACAGCTGTTGCTGCTTCTGCCTGTATCGCTTTGTCAATAGCATTCATGTCGGTATCCCTACTTCCGGTAAAAGTAAAGATAAGGACGTACAAACTCAGCACCAGAAAAAGCATCGGGAATGGCGAGAAATAACTCTTGCGCTTGCCATTGAGAATGTCTATCATCATCTGCCCCGGTCGCGTAAACAATGTCTTCAGGGTAAACCAGACTCCGCCGTCGTTACTGAGGATGGCTTGAAGAAGGTTGGTGAAGATAAACCTTATTGTAAAACGCTTTGTATCAGCACGTTGACCGCATTCAGGACAAAAATTACCCTCGAATTCAGTGCCGCAATTCAGGCATTTTGTAGTCTTCTTTTCCTCTGCTATTATTGTGTTATCTTCCATTCCCAATTATTTTGTTCTGCAAAAATAGTAAAAAACAACCAATAAACAAAAAAGAGACTCAGAATTCTGAATCTCTTTTTTGCGGTGCCGAACGGGCTCGAACCGTCGACCTCCTGCGTGACAGGCAGGCATTCTAACCAAACTGAACTACGGCACCCTGTCAGTTTTGACGGTGCAAAGATACACTGTTTTTTGTTACAGTCAACACTTTTTTTGAAAAAAATTTTACTTTTTTATTGAGTGATAGCGCTGTTTTTGATTATCAACACATTACACATTAATTTATGTTAGTTTATCTCCACGACCAAGGCTCCTTCGGTACGTATATCATAGTATTTCTGCCCTATTTCTTCGGCTTTTGCCACGATTTTTCTACTCAAATAGGTCGGCACGCTGCAGTCAAGCACCAATAAATCGACTTCATAATTGTTTTGCATACACTCAATGTCGAAATAATCAGTGCCGCGCACCAAATAATAATCCAGATGCGGCCGGTATGGGAGAAGCTTAGTTGACAGCCGACTCTTGTTGTAGAATCCTATGGTCTTACCCCCAAAAGACACCATATCGCCGAGTTTTTTAAGATACTGATTCTCAATACTAAGGCTATCTAAAAGGCATACTGCTCCGTCGTTGTACACACCTTCCCTAACCCAATTGTTCTCGATATTGAAACTGACAACAGACTGATCTTCAATCAGAGTGGTATCACATAGCAAAAGATGACTGTTTCCGCACACAAAATCGACGGCAGTGCCTTTATTTACAGAATAAACAGTAAAATTCACCCGATCACGCTGCTGTAGCGTTCTGGTAAATTGTGATATACTGAACACTAATATTGCAGCCATTATTGCATATACAATCCGTTTCTTTCGATGTTCGAGCACAAACATCAAAAGCGCAATGGCTGTTATCAGACAAATAAACTCCAAATCATTTATATACAAGCCTTTAAGTATCGACATCGGCAGGCTTTCAACCCAAGAAACTATGAGATTCATAACAAACACCAACCATTTCACTATCCATGCAACCGCCATATTAAGCCAGGGCACATAACACAGCAGCAGCATAATCATACCGCCAATGATAACAACAGTGGATACCGGGCCCATAAACAAATTGCTAAGCCAGAAATATGTCGGAAACTGATGAAAATAATAAATTGAAAAAGGCGCGGTGACAATTTGCGCCGCCAAGGTTACCGATGTGAGCTCCCACATTTTTTCAGGCAGTTTGTATTTTGAATATATCATCCGGTTGATTGGTTGCTGCAGCTCCACAATACCAACCACCGCCGCATACGACAGCAGAAATCCTACATTAAACAGGTTGGACGGTTCCATACACAGCAGAATGAATGCCGATGCGGCCAAACTATTCAAAAGCACGCCTTTTCGTTGGAGCATATCGCCAAGTATCACAAAAGAAAGCATTATGGTGGAACGCAATATGGACGGAGCAAGCCCTGCCAAAAAGGCATAAAACCAAATCAGCAGCAAAAGCAACGACTGTTTTGCGATGTTTTGCCAACGCTTTCGTCGGTTGAGAAAAGCCAACATATTGGAAAACACCATGAATATCACTCCGACATGCATACCCGAAACACATAATATGTGCATTGATCCGGCGGCGACGTACCTTTGACGGAGTTCGCCAGGCAGTGTGTCGTCGTATCCCAACAGTATTGCCGCCGCCACTGCGTATTCGTCGCCGCCTATTCCAAGGTTGCGCATAGTCATCAACAGAAAATCGCGCAAGCGATACGAAAATCCATAAATCGGATTGGCCTTGTTCACGCCCAACGGTTCCCACGATGTGTCTTTTAAATAAACCTGTCGCAACACTCCTTTACGGGCAAGATATGTCCGATAGTCGAACTGCTCGGGGTTCTTAGGCGGCTCCACCAGCTTCGACGGCTCAAAGAATACAATCACATCGCCGTATTTCAAACTCAACGAGCGCTCGCTCTTCTCAAAATACGTCATCACCGAGCCTGATTCCGACAACAGCTTCAACACAACTTTTACCGATTTATCTTTCTCGGCCGGACATTCCGCGAGACGGGCCACCCAAACATCACCATCTTCCGGCACATCTTCACTGCGTATATGAACTGTCAAAACGCCTAATAATATAAGGTGCAGGTTCAAAATCAGACCGAACACCCAGCGATATCTGTAATCCTTGACAGCCGAAGCCACAACGAATAATACAACCACAAGCGCTATTATCGAGACCAGCAACATCCGCACTGTTTGCCAATTAAACCAAGCCGGCAACAAAAATCCCGCCCCTATTCCGATGGCCAAGGGTATCAAAAGCCGTATGAAAGGATATTTAAACCAGTTGATCATTCTTGCATATTATCAGTATGCAAGATAAAAAGAATAAGCATTCCGAAAACTTAGCCGACACTTTTTCCCCGGCTAAGTTATCAACAGAAAAGCGTAAAAAAAAATTATTAATAGTAAAAAAGTTTTAACTTTTATGTTAATCTATTTTAATATTTGATATGATAACTTCGGCGGCTCTGTTGGATGCCCCGGCATTACCAAGCACAAACTTCAATTCTTCGTAATCCTCAAGCAGTTTGCGTTGTCGTTTCTGATTGGTTAACAGCGATTTAAGCTCTTCGGTAATATTTTTGGCAGTCATATCGTTCTGAATAAGCTCTTTAACCACCATCTTGTCCATGATAAGGTTGACCAGGCATATATATCTGACCTTGGCCAGTATACGGGCTATCCAATACGATATTTTATTAGCCTTATAACACACCACTTCGGGCACATCCAAAAGCGCCGTTTCCAGAGTAGCTGTGCCTGAAGTCACCATGGCGGCGCTTGACAGCTGAAGCAACTGGTATGTGCGGTTGCGCACCAAGCGGACATTCGACTTATCGTTCACAAAGCGCTTGTAGTAGCTCATTGGAAGAGAAGGTGCGCATGCTATGACAAATTGATAATTCGGGAATTGTTTTGTCACCTCCATCATTACCGTAAGCATACGACTCACTTCCTGTTTGCGGCTGCCTGGCAGCATAGCGATGATTTCCTTCTTGGGATTCAGGCGGTTTGACTTGTAAAAGCGGGCTTTGTCAACAGGTTCCACCCTGGCGATTTCATCCAGCAACGGATGCCCTACAAATTGACAATCAACATCATAGTTATCGTAGAATTTCTTTTCGAACGGCAATATGCAGAGCATTTTGTCAACCACTCTTCTGATTTTGTATACTCTACGGCGTTTCCATGCCCACACCTGCGGCGAGATGTAATAAAACACCTTATAGCCTTTTTTCTTGGCCCACTCCGCGACTTTCAGATTGAAGCCCGGATAGTCAATCAGGATTATCGCATCAGGGGCGAATTCTGTAATGTCTTTCTTGCAAAAACTAAAATTTTTTAGGATGGTGTTAAGATTCATTAACACTTCCACAAAGCCCATGAACGCCAAATCATGGTAATTTTTCACTACATTTGCGCCGTTTCTGCGCATTTTTTCACCACCCCATGCCCTGATTTTTGCGCCAGGGTCCTGAGTGCGCAGCGACGACACCAGATTAGATCCGTGAAGATCGCCCGACGCCTCTCCCGCTATGATGTAGTATTTCATTTTTCAAAAGATTTTAATTTATCCATAACATCATATGCCGTCCAATCGTAATGCGTCGGGACAATTGATGCATAATTATTCTTCAATGCGTAAACATCGGTGTCGGTGCCGTCATCTTCAATAATGAACTCACCTCCGATCCAAAAATAATCGCGGCCATGCGGATCTTTCCGCTTGTCGAAAATCTCTTTCCAGCGAGCCTTCGCCTGACGGCAAATTTTCACACCTTTTATAGGATTATCCTCAGTAGCTTTTGGAAAATTCACATTCAAGCAAACTCCCTTTGGAAGTCCTTCCTTCAAAACTTTTCTTGTAATGTCCAGAATGTAACCATCAAGGTTGTCGAAATTGGCATTTGGCGAATAATCTTCAAGACTGAATCCTATGGCCGGAATGCCATCCATGCAGGCCTCGACCACAGCTGCCATCGTGCCTGAATAAATAACATTTGTGGATGCGTTCGAGCCGTGATTGATTCCCGAAACCAATATATCAGGATATTCATCCATTATCATCTGAAATCCGACCTTCGCACAGTCGACCGGACAGCCGTTCAAAACATACATCTCAAAATCATCAAACTTTTCCAACTGTCTGAGTCTCAATGGCTCATTTATGGTCATCGAGTGCCCTTGAGCCGATTTCACCTCCTCGGTCGAAACCACAATCACTTTCCCTATCTGGCGCATCAAATCAGCCAACTTTCTCAATCCCTTGGCTAAATACCCGTCATCATTAGTCACTAAAATAGTCGGTCTTTTTTCCATCTAAAACTCCTTTAAAACTTTATACAATTTCTGTGTCGGCAGACCCATCACATTAAAATAAGAACCTTCAACATTGCTCACGCCGCAATATCCAATCCATTCCTGAACGCCATAGGCACCGGCTTTGTCGTAAGGTTTATACTTGTCTATATAATACTCAATTTCAAGATTATCAAGCATTTCAAACGTTACTTTTGAAGTAACGGAGAAGGTTTTTGTCTTGTCTTTGGTGTGCACTGTGACACCAGTTACCACCTTATGCACTCTGTCGGACAGCATGTTCAGCATGCGAACCGCGTCTTCCCTGTCTTTGGGCTTGCCCAAAATCTCATTGTCGACTATAACGACAGTGTCGGCTGTGATAACCATATAATTTTCAGGCAACTCGGCATCTTCAAAGGCTTTAGCCTTCTTCAAACTCAAAAACGGCGCCACATCAATGGAAGGCAAACGTGTAGGATAACTTTCGTCGACTTCCTTGGTCAAAATTGTGAAATCAATGCCGATTCCCTTCAAAAGCTCCTGACGTCGCGGTGATTTCGACGCCAAAACGATATTATATTTCTTTAAATTATCTAACATTTATTTTATGAAAAATATTGATAAGACTCCAATTAACATACTGATTTTCATTGCAATAGACTGCATATGGAAATGTTTTGACGTCCTAAGACTTGAGTCTAGCAGACTAAACACATTTCCAAACAGCATTACAAACATGAAAATACCTGCTCCTTCAAGCATATAGCTCGTTATTTTAAAGCCAAAATCATACAAATACGCTTTGGCATATAATATCATGATGAATGTCGCTAAACTCAGCACCAGCACTATGATTTGTGCAGCTTTCATACCCCACACGATAGGAATAGTGCGGCAATGCTGGTATCCATCACCTTTCACATCCTGCATATCTTTCACGATTTCGCGAATAAGAGTCATAGCAAATGCAAACACTGTGTAAATCAACACAATATGCAGAGTAACATGCATCCATTCCTGGTTTTCAAGCAGCATAGCCTCATCGCCCAACATTGCCAAAATCTGGAAAAGCCAAGGCAAAAACACTGCAAAGGCAACTGATAATGATACGATTAGGTTTCCAATTACAAGTTGTTTCTTATATCTGCTTGAATAACTGTATAAAAAGCATGCCAACAGTATCAAACTTGCAAATACGGTGATGAAATTCCTTCCGGTTGCCATCAAACTTGCAGCGAGTCCACAGCCCAAACCAATGACTGTCAATGCAATATAAAAAACATTACTTTGTTTCTCCGAAAAAATCTCACCGACGATCCGTTTGTTCGGCTTGTTTACGGCGTCAATTTCCATGTCGAAAATATCATTAATGACATAACCGCCGGCTTGTATCAGCACCATTGAAACAACCAATAAAGTAAACTGGAGGCTGCCAGGCATTCCCATAATGCAATGCCACACCAGACACATGGTCAATGCCGTGATAAGCAGATTCAGCCATCTGACCAATTTGAAAAAAGAGCCTAATTTCTTCATTACCACAAATGATTTTCAAAGTCCTTCATCCAGTTATCCTGCACCTTCAGCACCTGCTCTATAATATCACGGACAGCGCCTTTGCCGCCGTCTTTGTTGCTGATATACACACTGATTTGCTTGATTTCCTCAGAAGCATCGGCCGGGCACACAGGCACCCCCACCATCTGCATCACAGGATAATCAGGCATATCGTCACCCATGTACACAACATTCTCTTTCTTGAGGTTCTTTTCTTTCATATATTCCTCAAGTTTTATGATTTTATTGGGAATATGCGTAAAAACATCTTTCACGCCAAGCATCCTCATGCGTGCGGTCATCGATTCGGCATAACCTCCCGATATCACGGCGACATTGTAGCCCAAACGCACAGCCAGCTGCAATGCGAAACCATCCTTCACGTTGGTAGCGCGCAAGCCTTCGCCATTAGGCATCATAATGACATCGCCCTGAGTCATAACCCCATCATAATCAAAGATAAAGGTGGTTACATCCTTTAAAAGTTCTTTATAATTCTTCATCAGCTTTGTTATATTTTTCTGTTATATAATCTGTCAAAATCATGTAGATAGCAAGCTCATCGGGTTTGTACGACAACATTTTCTCGTGTTCGCCAATTGTAGCAAAATCACCACGTCTGGCCGGGCCTGTAAGCGCTTTTTGAGGTGATGTCTCAAACGACTTTTCCATCATCTCCATAACCAGCGGCTTTATGATAGTCAGAGGCAAGCCATTTTCCTTCAGCAGTTTATCCCCTATTCCCAGCATCACATTTGTGAAGTTGGACACAAAAACCGCGCTCAGATGTATGGCTTTGCGCTGCTCGTCGTCACAAACTATCACATTATTGGAAAACAGCTCGGCAAATTCCTTAAGCGTCGCCAAATCATCTTCTGTATTGGCATAAATCAGCAGCGGGATATCGTCAAAACGTATTTTTCGGTTCTTACTCATGGTTTGAAGCGGATAAAATACCCCGAATCTCGCAATCTTATTTAAAACCGTTGATGGCTTTGTGCCAGAAGTATGAACTACAATTCCTTTATAATCAATTAGTTGTGCCGCAACATCGGAAATTGAGTCATCATTGACAGAAATTATGATAAAATCACTTTCCAAAACTTTTTTATAGTCGGAAACCGCCTCAACGCCCAGTTCTTCGCCCACTTGCACTGCTTTGTTTTGATTCCTGACGAACACACAATAAGGATTTATCCCTTTGTCTTTCATTACATTACAAAGAGTGTAAGCGACATTACCCGCTCCGATAACCGCTATTTTTCCAAATTGCAGCATACATTTATTTTAACCTACGAAATTACAATTTTTTTTTCAATGCTTGAAAATACTGCTAAATTTTTCTTTGTATAATGAAATTTTTGCAATATTTTTGCGTTTGTTTTGTTAGTATAACAACATTAAAAAATCGCTATTAAAATGATTGAAACAGACATTCGTGAACTTAACGAAAAAATTCAGAGAGAGAGTCAGTTTATCGACCTCATCAATATGGAAATGAGCAAGGTTATCGTGGGACAGCGCCACATGACAGAGCGTCTGCTTATCGGTTTACTCTCAAACGGCCACATTCTTTTGGAAGGTGTGCCTGGCTTGGCAAAAACCAAAGCCATCAAAACCTTGGCTGAGATAGTTGATGCCGACTTCAGCCGCATTCAGTTCACTCCCGACCTGTTGCCTGCCGACCTTGTAGGTACCATGATATACAGCCAGAAGAAAGAGGAATTCATAGTGCGCAAGGGCCCCGTCTTCGCAAACTTCGTGCTGGCCGACGAGATTAACCGTTCACCTGCAAAGGTGCAGAGCGCTTTGCTTGAAGCCATGCAGGAGCATCAGGTAACCATCGGTGAAAACACATTCTCATTGCCCGATCCATTCCTTGTAATGGCAACCCAGAACCCTATCGAGCAGGAAGGCACATATCCTCTGCCGGAAGCTCAGGTTGACCGTTTCATGCTCAAAGTTGTTATCGACTATCCTAAGAAGGAAGAGGAAAAAGTTATTCTGCGTCAAAACATCGACAAGGAATACCCCGAGGTGCACAAGGTGACATCAACCAAAGACATACTTGCTGCCCGCAAGGTCTGCCGTGAAGTTTATCTTGATGAAAAGATTGAAAATTACATCACCGACATAGTATTCGCATCACGTTATCCTGAGGAATACAAATTGAAGAAATTCGCCGGCATGATCAGTTACGGCGGTTCTCCACGTGCATCCATCAATCTGGCTTTGGCAGCAAAAGCATACGCCTTTATCAAACGCCGTGGCTATGTAATTCCTGAGGATGTGCGCGCCGTGGCTCCAGATGTGTTGCGCCACCGTATTGGTCTGACTTACGAAGCCGAGGCTGAGAACATCACAACCGAAGATATCATCAATGAGATTTTGAATATTGTTGAGGTACCGTAATAGTTAGAAGTTAGAAGAAGTTGGTTTATGGAAGCTACTGATTTATTTAAAAAAGTCAGGAAAATCGAGATAAAGACGCGAGGTCTGACCAACCACATTTTTTCAGGTCAGTACCACAGCGCCTTCAAGGGTCGTGGTATGACATTCAGCGAGGTGCGCGAATACCAGTATGGTGACGACATCCGCAACATCGACTGGAATGTGACTGCCCGCTTCAACCGTCCTTTTGTCAAGATTTTCGAGGAAGAGCGCGAGATGACGGTGATGCTGCTGGTCGACGTTTCCGGATCAAATGATTTCGGATCGATTGAAGCCACCAAGCGCGACATCACAGCTGAGTTGGCGGCCGTGCTGGCTTTTTCGGCTATACAGAACAACGACAAGGTGGGCGTGATATTCTTCAGCGACCAAATCGAGAAGTTCATTCCGCCTAAGAAAGGCTCGAGTCATATACTGCGCATCATACGCGAAATAGTAACTTTCAAGCCGCAGCACAAAGGCACCGATATAGGCGAAGGCCTGAAATTCCTGACAAGTGCAATCAAAAAGCGCACCACCGCGTTCCTGATTTCCGACTTCGTGACAAGCAAGCCATTTGAACAGGAGATGCGTATAGCGGCCAGAAAGCACGACCTTATATCGTTGAGAATAACCGACAAGCGCGAGCTTATCATTCCGAAAATAGGATTAGTGAAGTTTCGCGACAATGAAACCGACAAGGAGGTTTGGGTCGACACTTCGACAAGTGCGTGGAATGAGGCATATCAGAAATATGTGCAACACACCACCACTTCACTCAGCAAGACCTTTGCCAACAACGGTGTGGACAACACATTGATATACACCGACGAAGACTACGTCAAGCCTCTTATGCAACTGTTTAAAAGAAGAGAATCGAGAAGATGAAGAAACTTTGTTTCATATTGTTGTTCGCTTTAATGGATGCGCTCGGCACACAGTGCCTCGCGCAAGTCGCCTTTTTGCAAGGATCGGCTGATACAGACACCATTCTGGTGGGACAACCTTTTGATTACAAATTGTCGCTTAAAATTCCCAAAGATTACTTTGTGGAATGGCAACAGTTCGGCGACACTTTAAGCAAATCAATAGACATCATTGACATGGGCGATGTGACGACCACGCCTACCAGCAGCGGAAACAATGTCATCATGGAGCGGCATCTGACATTGACATCGTTCGACACAGGCTACGTTTATGTTCCTGAAATCAGTGTATCGTACAGTACAAGCATTCACGACAGCATCCGCCATTCGCTCTATACCGATGAAATCGAGATTTACGTGACCACGGTGGCCGTTGACACCACCCAAGCGTTCCGTCAGATAAAAGGCGTTGTCAGACAAGGTTTAACGGCTAAAGAGGTATTTCCTTGGGCCGGGGCGTTTTTGGCGCTGGCCGGCTTAGCTTTTCTGATTTATTATCTATCGAAACGCAAGAAAACTGTCGACACTCCGGCCGAAGAAAAGAAGAAACCGGTAATTCCGGCCATTGTAACAGCCCGTGCAAAGCTCGCCGAGATGAAAGACGGCGAAATGTGGAATTCCACAATGACCAAAGATTATTACACCGACCTTACCGATATCGCCAGAGAGTATCTGGAAGGTCAGTTTGAAATCGACGCCGTAGAAATGACAACCGACGAGATAATGGAGGAAGTGGACGCGCTGAATCTTAACCAGGCCGTCAAGGACAAGCTGCGTGACACATTGGTTACAGCCGACTTTGTGAAGTTTGCGAAAGCCCAACCATCGGCCCAGCAGAACAAACAGTCGTTTGTCGACATCAACAGCTTTGTTGAAGACAGTTACGCTTTCTTCAAGGAAGAAGAGCAAAAGAAGAAGGAGGAAGAGCAATGAATTCCATAGAATTTGCATCGCCATATTTCCTTTACGGATTGATTATCATTCCGTTGTTTGTCGCATGGTATATTTTCCGCGGCAGAAAGCATCAGGCCTACGTTAAATTTACCGACACGAGCTTTTTCAATGGAATGACCCGAAGCTGGAGAATTTACGCGCGTCATCTGCTTTTCGCATTGGACATGTGTGCTTTGGCACTGCTAATCATTGCATTGGCACGCCCTCAGAGCAGCTCAACCAACCGTAAAATCAATGTGGAGGGAATAGACATAGTTCTGACCATGGATATCTCGAGCAGTATGTTGGCTCAAGATTTGAAACCCGATAGGCTTGAAGCCGCCAAAAACGTGGGTGCCGACTTCGTCAAGGGACGTCCCGGTGACAGAATGGGTTTGGTGGTTTTCGCCAGCGAAACCTTCACCCAAGTGCCTCTTACCACCGACCACACCATGCTTCTCAACATGATGAAAGACATGAAGTGCGGCATGTTGGAAGACGGCACAGCCATAGGCGACGGCTTGGCTTCGTCGGTCAACCGACTTAAAGACAGCGAAGCCATATCCAAAGTGGTGATTTTGCTCACCGACGGCGACAACAACGCCGGTTCGGTCGACCCGTCCACAGCAGCCGAGATGGCCAAGATATTCGGCATTAGAGTTTATACCATAGGCGTGGGCACAAGAGGCACGGCTCCGTATCCGGCCCAGACACCTTTCGGCGGCATACAGATGGTACAGATTCCGGTTACCATCAACGAGCCATTGCTGCAGCAGATAGCCGACGAGACCGGCGGCAAATATTACCGCGCGACATCAACCGAGAAGTTAAGACAAATCTACGATGAAATCGACCAACTGGAGCGTTCCAAGATAGAAATCAACGAGTTTACACGCAAACACGAGGAGTTCTTACCGTTTGTATTGTGGGGCTTGGCTTTGCTTCTGCTGGGATTTATACTTAAGAGCACTATTTTTAAGACATTAACGGATTAGGATATATGGAAACTAACATTTTAAGATTTGAAAATCCTCAGTATCTGTACTGGCTGCTGATTATACCGGTACTGGTGGCTGTTTACGTCCTGATTCGCATATGGAACAAAAAACAGTTTGAACGTTTTGCCAACATCAGACTGCGCGAGTATCTTGTGCCGATGTTCTCATCTGCCAGAGCCAATATCAAATTTGTCATATTCACATTGGCGATAGTTCTATTAATAATAGGTGCGGCTAATCTGCAGTCTGGTTCGAAAATGGAAAAGGTGAAACGCGAAGGAATAGACATCTTCCTTTGTGTCGACATCTCCAATTCGATGCATGCCGAAGACATAGCCCCCAACCGTCTGGAGCGCTCCAAGCAAGCCATTTATAAGCTTATCTCAAAACTTGGTGGCGACAGAATAGGGGTTATAGTGTTTGCAGGCAACGCTTATGTGCAATTGCCGATAACCACAGACTACTCAGCAGCCAAGATGTTCCTTTCGACTGTCGACACCGACCTCATCCCAACGCAGGGCACCGAGATTGGAAGAGCTATTGAACTGGCTGTCAAGAGTTTCGGCGAAAGCGAGCATAGCAAAGCCATTGTTATCATTTCAGACGGTGAAGACCACGAGAACGGCGACGCTGTGAAAGCGGCACAGGAAGCTGCCAAAAACGGAATCAAGATTTACACTATAGGCATGGGCTTGGACGAAGGCGCCCCTATCCCACTCTACAACCAGTACGGCAAACGCACAGGCTACAAAAAAGACAAGGAAGGCAATGTTGTCATCACCAAGCTTGACGACCATATTTTGCGACAGATAGCTGAGATAGGCGACGGAATATACGTTAGGGCAAGCAACTCAAATGTTGGCCTCGACAAGATCTACGACGACATCAGCAACGCTAAGAAATCAGAGATAGAATCAAAGATGTTCACCGATTACGAAGACCGTTTCCAATGGTTTGTCGGCGCAGCTATCATTTTGATAATCATTGAGATTTTGATATCCTCTGGTAAAAGAGGCTGGGAATTGAATTTTAAATTTTTTGAACCTGACAATGAAAACAATAAATAAGATAGGTATCACTTTGCTGTTGATGACAATGACGCTTGTGGCGAACGCACAGGCCAAGGAAATACGTCATGGCAACAAGAATTACAAAAAAGGCTTTTACTCTGAAGCCGAGAAAGACTACAAGGCCTCTCTCGACAAGAAATACAACGACAAAGCCCAATTCAACCTCGGCGATGCTTACTACAACCAAAAGAATTACGAAGAGGCTGCCAGGAGTTTCCAAAGCGTAACCGACAGAAAGGTTTCAAAGAACCTTGAGGCCGACTCATACTACAACCTTGGCAACACCATGATGGAGCAGCAGAAATATACCGAGGCTTTCAACGCCTACAAAAACTGCCTGAAAATCAATCCTAATGACGAGGATGCACGCTACAATTTGGAATATGCCCGCCAGAAAATGATTCTGCAACAGCAGCAACAACAGCAAAACCAACAGAATCAGCAAAATCAGCAGCAGAATCAGGACAATAAGGACAATCAGGATCAGCAGCAACAACAGCAACAACAGCAGCAACAACAGCAACAACAGCAGCAAAATCAGGATAACAAAGATCAAGAGCAGCAAGAGCAACAACAGCAGCAGCAACAACAGCAAATGTCTAAAGAGGATGCCGAGAGAATGTTGCAAGCCCTTGAGAATCAAGAGAAAGAAACAATGGATAAGATGAATGAGGCAAAGGCTGCCAAGATGCAGAAACGTAAGATTCAGAAAGACTGGTAATTTTTTAGTGTAAAGTTTAGAGTGTAGAGTTTAGAGTGTAGAGATTAAAGTTTTGAGAAATATATGAGAAAGATTGGTTTTATAGTATGTTTTTTTATGATCGCACTTGCGTTGAGGGCGCAGGATGGCGTCAGTTTCAAAGTGATATGCAACCGGCAGGTTGTGGTTGGAGAGCAGTTTCAGGTGACATACGAACTTGACGGTGACGGTTCCAACTTCACGGCTCCCAACTTCAACAATTTCGAGAAGATAGGCGGTCCGATGTCATCATCAAGCTCAAGCATTCAGATTATCAACGGCTCCGTTTCAAAAGTCGAGAAGCATTCCTACTCTTTCTATTTGCGTGCCATTAAAGAAGGTAAATTCACCATACCCGCCGCCACCATCACGGTCAACAACAAAAAAATCAAGAGTACGACCATGGACATCGAGGTGGTTAGCGATACAAGGTCGGTTAGCGGTGGCGGCAATAATTCCGTCGGCAATGCCACTGCAAACAGCAAAGACGTGTTCCTGGAAGCCGTTCTGAACAAAAAATCGGCCTACATAGGCGAGCAAATCACCCTGACATATAAGATTTATTACACCTTGCCGATTTCTCAGCTTTCGATATCAAAAGCCCCTTCATATTCAGGATTTTGGACCAAAGATGTAACCGACAACAACGGAACAATCCAGCAATCGTCGATAATACGCGACAACAAAGAATATCATGTGGCGACTATTCAGGAAATGGTGCTGATACCTCAAAAAGCCGGCAATCTTACCATTGATCCGTTGGGTATCAGCTGTGTGGCCCAGGTTAAAAACGAAAACCGCCAGTCACACGCCTACGACCCGTTTGACAACTTCTTCGGCGACATCATGGGCACCTCGTACACCAATGTTAAAAAAGACATAAAATCACAACCTATCGAGATTGAGATTAAAGCACTGCCGACCAAGGACAAGCCTGATAGTTTCATGGGGGCTGTCGGACAATTCACCTTCACTTCAAACATTGACAAAACCGAAATGAAGTCGAATGACGCTTTCACAGTAATCTACACTGTATCAGGCAAAGGCAACATCGAGCTGTTGGACATCCCGCGACCGGTCTTTCCTCCGGATTTCGAAGCATACGACCCGAAAATCACCACTAATACCAAAAACAATTCGTATGGTATCAGCGGCACCAAGAAGGCCGAATACGTTGTTATTCCAAGAGTTGCCGGTGATTTCGAAATCAAGCCGACAGAGTTTTCATACTTCGATCCGGCTAAAGGCAGATATGTCACTCTGAAATCGGACAGTTATTCAATGCACATCGACAGAAGTACCAACAAAGGCTACACAGTCACAGGCGACGAATACACTGAAGGTCCTGAATCTGTAACAAGAATCGGCAAAGACATACACCACATCATGCCTGCCGGCCGACTCGGCAAAGACGGCTCACTCCTGTTTGCTTCACCATTGTACTTCATTATAGTCGCTTTGATGATAATCATATTCGCGATTACCCTTGTAAGCTACCGGAAAATCAACAAATTCAACCAAAATCAGGTATTGGTAAGAAATAAAAAAGCTACTAAGGTTGCCAAGAAACGTCTGCAAAACGCTTACAATTATCTGAAGACAAAAGACCAGAATCATTTCTACGAGGAGTTTTCGCAGGCTTTGTGGGGATATATCAGCGACAAATTGAACATAGCCCGCTCGCAACTTTCGATGGATACCGTCAAGGAAATGATGACCAACAAAAACGTCCCAGAAGATATTGTAAATCAATTTATTGAATTACTGAACAGCTGCGAATTCGCCCGTTTCGCGCCAGGTGACCCCGGCAAGAAAATGGAGGAATTGTACGGCAAGGGCGTTGAAGTGATTTCCAAAGCCGAGAAGAATCTTCATTAAGAATTGACATTTATTAAAAGTTATATGAATTTCAGTATGAAAAAGATATATTGTTTAATGGTTTTGATGGCTGTTACCTTGGGATTGAAAGCCCAAGCCGTCTACGAGCAAGAGTTTGCCAAGGCTAATTTTTATTACAGTGAAAACCGATTTGACACAGCGGTGGTGATATACGAAGGTATTCTGAATGCCGGTTACGTGTCAGCACCTTTATTATATAACAACGGCAACGCGTATTTCAAAATGCGCAACTATCCTATGGCCATACTCAACTACGAGAAGGCCCTGAAACTCGACCCTGACAATCAGGAAATCAAATATAATCTTGATATTGCCAATTCTCTGATAACCGACAAAATCGAGCCGATACCTGAGTTTTTTATGTCAAGATGGTGGAAAAACATAGGCAACAAATTGTCTGCTGACGCTTGGGCGACATTCTCGCTTATTGTTCTTGCAATTCTTTTAGTTGCCATATTCTTCTATTTCACAGCCCGCACAAAAGTTTTAAAGAAATCCATGTTTTTCACCGGGCTGATTTTGATAGTGATATTTGTTTGTTCAACAGTGTTCGCGTCACAGAAACGCAATTATCTGTCGGAGCATAACGAAGCAATTGTAATCATACCGACCATCACCGTAAAAAGTTCTCCATCGTCGTCGGGCACCGACCTGTTTGTGCTGCATGAAGGTACAAAAGTTGAGATCTTGGACCACAGCAATGATTGGGATAAAATAAAAATTGCCGATGGAAGCACTGGTTGGATGCCATCATCCATTACCATAAAGTACTAATTATCAGTTAATTTTTTTTGATACTAAACCTATTTTAGGGCTTTAGGAGAAAAAATATTAAATTTTTTCCTAAAATATGTTGTACACATTGAAAAAATGTTGTATTTTTGAACCCTAAAATAGGTTATAATTTTTAATAGATATTAATGTCTAAATTACGTGATATGAAAAAAAGATTTTTACCGTTAAGTATGCTTTTGATAACCATGGTGTTAGCTCAAGCAAGTTTGGTGGCTAACGCTGCTGGAGACCAGGGAAAATACACCCCAAGGTCAAGCACAAAAGCTACAATTTCTTCATTCATGAAGAGCATTCGCGCAAATCAAGAGACCGGTTTGATCGACCCAGCTTTGTTAATCGAGGCTCACAAGTCGGCTCAATCAACAAGCAGAGCAGATCTGGATTGGGTATATGCCGGTCCGGACAACTTCGGTGGTTTCACCAAGGCTGTCGTTTATGACAATGACGGAAACGTCATCATAGGCACAGCTGGTGGTGATTTGTACAAAACAACCAACGGAGGCATCACTTTCAAGAAAATTACAGAAACAAGCGTAGAGCCAATCAGTTGCATGGTCATGGCAAGCAACGGCGACCTCTACATCGGTACAGGTGACGGCCGCGACGCCCAGACCCTCAACCCTCTTGCCGACTACGGTTATTCTGAGAATTTCTCAGGCAAGGGCATTTATGTGATGAGAAACGGTTCGACCACAATCGAGTCACTCTCAGGCACAACAGGTTGGGCTTTCGTCAACGAGATGACTATCGCAAACGGAAAGATTTATGCTGCTACAGAAAGCGGTCTTATGGTCAGCGAAGATAACGGCAGCTCATGGTCAATGGCACAAGCCGGTATCTTCAGATCAGTGAAGTCAAACAACAACGGCGACGTTATGGCTGCTGACGATGCAACAGTATTCCTTTCAAAGAATGGCGGCCAATTCATAGACATCATCAATGGTGTCGACAATGGTACACTCCCGACAAACAACACCAACTTCAAGATCATAACAATGTCACCGGATGATGCAAACTTCATGTACATCGCTTATATCTCCGGCACAGCAGGTGCTTATTCAACAGGAATCATTTACTTCACAGAAGACGGTGGTGACACATGGGCAGTGGCTATGGCCGCAACAGGCATGTACAGCATTTTCGGCGCAGACGCCAATATTGACGGATTCATGATTGTTTATCCTAACAATCCTAGAAAGCTCCTCATCGGTTCTGACAACCTCTGGCTGTTTGAAGACGCTACAGCTTCAGGAGTTAACAGTTACAGACCTTTGCAGATTTCTGAAAACAACACATACGAATACACACCTATTGCATGGAACCGTTACATCTACCTTCACCAGGGCATTCAGAACATCGCATTCAATCCATCAAATCCTAACGTATTCTTCGTTGGAACAGTGGGTGGTATTTTCAAAGGTGAATACGCTGAAGGCATTTATTCATACAAAGGTGCCAACCGTTACTTCTACACCGACGAAGAGCACACATCAGTGGCTCGCATGATGAATGTCGGTATCGGTGGCACAACAATGTTCCTTGGCGGCTGCCTCGATCACGGCACAGTGATGATGACAGGTAATGAAAACATTAACAACAGCACAACAGGATACGCAGTGTTCCCGAACCCGACAGCTACAAACAACGCTTTCGGATACTTCACAAAGGAATATGCCGGCGGTCCTTGCGCTATTTCAACAATCAACCCACTGGTTTTCTTCGTGTCAGGTACAGGCAACTTGAGCATGCCTATCTACAGATCAGAAACAGGCGGTGACGACTACGATCTCACCAAGTTCAGCGCTGACGGCAACATCACCAACAGCAACGCTTTCAGAACACCTTACGCTCTGTTTGAGACATACGAAGACAATCATCATTCAATTGACGTCAAGGAAATTCTTGACACTTACAACGATTTGATCAACACTATCACAGTGGTTGACACATTCGACATCAACGATTCAGTGTTCGTAACAAACGGCATCATCTACATTGAGGAAAACGACACATTGAACATGTTTGTGTCAGTCAACTTAAACGACACATTATATGAAACAAATGATGACATTTTGAATGTTTATCAGGTTTTGCACGATTACCTCTACACTGAACATATTGATTTCGACACTCTGTACCTTGCAGTCAGAAGAAACGTCAAGGCTGGTGACAACGTATATTATTACAGCGCACAGGCTGGCTATCCTATCGATTACACAATGCCAGAGCCACCACATGACGAGGCTCACGTAGATACAGTAGCTGGCGGATACATGTGGATTCCGGGTGATACAATCTGGGGATTGCATGATCCTATCAAGACCAATATGGTCTGCGCCATTGAAGGCAAAGTCTACATGACAAGAGACGCTCTCATCTTCAACAAAGACACTGAGTGGTTCCTCATGAGCGCAATCGACGGTCTTCCGACAGCAGTTACCTTGAGTGCTGACGGCAATAATGCTTACGTTGGAACAGCTACTGGTAACCTCTACAGATTCACTAATATCAACGAAGCCTTCGCAGCAGAACAAGCCGACGTTACTAACACTCTCAACCCATGTGTTCAGGTATATGACATCACAGACGCAGCATTTGCTGATCGCGCCATCACAAGCATCGCTGTCGACCCGCTCAACGCCAATGAGATTCTCGTAACATTGGGTAATTACGGCAACACCAACTACGTTTACAGATCAACCGACGGCGGTACAAGCTTCAGCTCAATCCAGGGTAACCTCGGGCACTTCCCAGTTTATTCAAGCATCATTGAGAAAGAAGAAGGCGCTTACATCATCGGAACTGAATTTGGTATCTATGTTTCTGAAAACGGAAGCACATGGACCAAGTCGGGTGACATCGACTGCCCGGTTATGGATATCAAACAGGCCGTCATGGAAAATCACGATGACAAGGTTGACATCCTTTATGATGAGATGGGTGATGAGACATATGTCATCTATCCAGGTATCTATAACGAAGGTATGATTTACGCTGCCACATACGGCGCCGGCATCATTACTTGCGGCACACACAAAGTTGGTCCTGAGTTTGGCGTTGAAGAAAACGACCTCGAAGGCGATTTCGCACAAGTTAACGTCTATCCTAACCCAGCTAATGGCAACGCACAGTTCAAGTTCAACATGAGCCAGAACGGCAAAGTATCTTATCAGATCTACGACCTCTCGGGCCGCATGTTGACAAGCAACAACCTTGGATATTATACTCAAGGTGAGCACACTGTAAACTTCAATGTTGAAAACCTCACAAGCGGCACATACATCATCCGCCTGCAGGCTGGCAACACAATGAAGACAGCCAAGTTCCTGGTATACTAATCAAACGGTACAAATCACAAAAAAGGCTCCCGATCGGGAGCCTTTTTTTTAATCATTTTTTAAAAAATCAATAAACGTTTTCCCTTTGATACTGCTGATGCTCGCCATATGCCGGGCACGTTTTGGTTTGACGGCATGAAGTGAACACCACTCCAAGAGTGAATGCCAATGCCAATAACAATGCTAATTTCTTCATATATTACTATTATTAATTTTCCGTTTACAAAGAAACGATATTTTTTCTAATTTTGTACATTAAATTTTAAAAAAATTCACGATGGTTGATATGAAGAAACCTGTGATTGAAGAAGGTTGGTACGAGGCTTTGAAAGACGAGTTTTCGTCGTCGTATTTCGCCGGTATCAAAACTTTTCTAATCGAAGAAAAACGCCAGCATGTGGTTTATCCGCCGTCACCGCTGATATTCAACGCATTCAACCGCACACCTTTCGATAAAGTGAAAGTTGTCATATTGGGCCAGGATCCTTATCACAACGTGGGTCAGGCACACGGCTTGGCCTTCTCTGTTCCCGACGGCATACAGCCGCCGCCGAGTCTGCAGAACATCTTCAAGGAGCTGCACAGCGATATCGGCATGCCGATTCCAAGAAACGGCAATCTGGAGAAATGGGCCGACGAAGGCGTATTGTTGCTGAATGCGTCATTGACGGTCAGAGCCAATATGGCGGCTTCACATGCACGCATAGGTTGGCAGCAATTTACCGACGCCGCCATTCGTGCGCTATCTGAGAAGAAAGAGCATCTGGTGTTCATGTTGTGGGGCAATTATGCCATAGCAAAGGAAAACCTTATCGACCATAGCAAACATCTGATATTGAAAACAGTGCACCCTTCCCCACTCTCGGCCAGCCGCGGATTTTTCGGATGCAGACATTTTTCGCAAGCCAATCAATACCTTATTAATAATAATATTGCACCGATTAATTGGAGTATTATAGTTTAGAGTTTAAAGTGTAGAGTTTAGAGTAGTTGAAAAAGTTGACAGTTGAAAGTTGAGAGTTATAAAGTTTGTAAAGTTAGAAAGTTGTAAAGTATTGAAGTTTGTAAAGACGGAAAACTATGCAAGGCATCACGAATGTAAGACCTCAAGGGCTTACCCTGAAGTGAGGCTTTGCATAGTTTGAAGTCGATGATTAAATGTTTATAGGTTATAGTTTATAGGTTATTGA
>Ga0129307_1000258_pt1 | contig 91913 bp, 88 predicted proteins | sample P1105metagenome_FD_94437 | JGI IMG/M metagenome (GOLD analysis project Ga0129307, IMG submission 94437) | Capybara group fecal microbial communities from Wisconsin, USA - P1105 metagenome | ecosystem: Host-associated > Mammals > Digestive system > Large intestine > Fecal | place: USA: Wisconsin...
GAACAACCTCATTATAGCGGAAAGGTGATTTTTTTGTATAACACACACCGCGCACCCGCATAGCGGGTGGTTTATATTTCGCACGCTTCGCGAGCTCAACAGGGTCACGACCCATAATAAAAAACCCCGAAAAGTATTGATTTTTCGGGGTTTGTAAGCCATATTAACGCTTGCTGAACTGAGGTGCACGTCTCGCTGCCTTGAGACCGTACTTCTTTCTTTCCTTCATACGAGGATCTCTTGTTAAGTAACCCTCTTTCTTAAGGATCTGTCTGTTGTCAGCATCTTCTTTAACGAGTGCTCTTGCAAGACCGTGTCTGATTGCACCTGCCTGGCCTGTTGTTCCGCCACCCTTAACGGTAACGATTACGTCGAACTTGTCTGCTGCGTTTAATGCAACGAGGGGCTGACGAACAACAACCTTTAATGTTTCAAGACCGAAATATTCATCGATGTCTCTTTTGTTAATTGTTATATTTCCTTTGCCGGGCATGATGTATACTCTGGCAATTGATTTTTTTCTTCTACCTGTTCCGTAGAACTTTTCTGCAGCTTTCTTAGCCATTATCATTATCCTCCTATTTGAACTTCAGGTTTAAAATGTTAAAACTTCGGGCTTCTGAGCCTGATGCTTGTGATCAGGTCCGGCATACACGAATAACTTCTTGTACATTTCTCTTCCTAAAGGTCCTTTGGGAAGCATACCTATTACTGCATGTTCGATTACTTCTTCAGGATGCTTTGCAAGTTTTTCCTTAAGAACTACCTGCTTGTCACCGCCAACATAATCGGAGTGGCTGAAGTATGTCTTCTGATCCATCTTCTTACCTGTAACTGTAATCTTCTCTGCGTTAATTACGATTACATAATCACCTGTATCAATATGAGGTGTAAAGGTGGGCTTGTTCTTTCCTCTTAATACCTTAGCAACCTCGCTTGCCAAACGGCCAAGTGTCTGACCTTCAGCATCTACTACGTACCATTTTCTTTCAATGGTAGCAGGGCTTGCCATATAAGATTTCATTTTTGTTTCCTCCATTAGTCTGACCCCGAAACGGTCTCCATCCACCGATTCAAGGTATATGCATTTATTGTCAAACCGTCGGATGTCCGGGCCGCCGGTCAACTTTTCCTACATATGCTTTCCGAAAAAACACTTTATATAAGGATATTTCAGCGTCTTTTAACAATTACGGAAAGACTCGCACGTAATATTATATGAAAAGAGCCCTTTAGTGTCAAGAAATTTTTTAAATAAAAGAGCCCGGGACGGTCCGCCGGGCTCTTTTATACAGAAAATCATGAGAAAAGGAGATTTATTTCATGCTGTTCTGGCATCCGAGGAAAATGGGCACGCCTGTTTCGACATCCACGATTCCGTATACAAAAGGTCTGTCCAGTGTGATTACGATGGGCTTCTCCTCGAATTCGGGAGCAATCGCACCTGCTTCTTTCACGTCTATAACCGTAACGGCTGCTGCCTTTGTTCCTTTTTTATCCACCTCAATATGCGTCTTATGAATAACTTCGTCAATCCAAACCTGTGATAATTCGTCATTCGTAAAGAATCCTTTGAATCCAGCTTCGGTTTGTTCAAAAGGAATATCCATTCCCATATCCTTATATATATCGCTCATCTCATTGCTGTAATCGGAATTAAATTCGGGAAGGTATACTCTTACATCGCCTTCATTTGCATTTCTTACGGCTTCGGAAAAGTCTGCGTTTTGGTCCACAAGTCCTTTAACATATTCTTCGCATGTCACACCTTCATCAGGAAGAATTCCGACAAATGCATACTCTCCGCCCTTGTAGGGTTTAATAAATCCGATGCCTTCTCCGAGTTCAAAATACTTATCTTCGGTACTGAAAAGAAGAGATACTTCCGACTCGCTTTGATCGGCATTGATAAAAATTCGGTCTTTCCTCTCATCGTCTTCACTGTATTGCTTTTCCCATTCTCCGTCAAAGCACATTGCATTTACAATGAAAAGTCTTGTGCCGGGATTTACCTTATCCAAAACTTTCTTTATCATATTGTCGGTCTTGTCTGCTGTCCAGGCGTTAATCTCATCAGCCGTTTCCGGTTCAAACTTCAACTTATAGATTTCGGCATCATAATAGGAAACAGCCTTCTTTAAAAAATCATCTTCAAGGTCGCATGTTCCGTCATCGTTAAACCAAAGTGAATTGGCCACTCCCCATGACACTTCATCCTCGTTTTGAAGATTGTAAGACAAATAATTTAAAAGCGGATTCATATCGTCAATGGCTATTCCGCCGTTTACGGTATCTTCCATCTGCGCAAGTGCTTCTCCGCCCACTCCGTTTTCGGCTATACCGAAAGCAAATGAAAGAGATACAGGTGAAATAAGTACGTTTATATTGTCATCCTCCGCTTTCAATGTATGATAAAACACATTTAAAGAAGCCTGCGACAAAGCTTTTGTTTCTTTATCGCCCGGAATCATTCCTTCCTTTGGTGCAAGCTGTCCTCCCGTATAATTTTCAGGCATTTCAACACTCAGATTGGTGACATCGATTTCCGGCTTTTCGGTATTATTACTGCCTGTATTGTTATTTATGAGATTTCCGTTTGGAACAGTACATCCGACCATAACCAATGCTCCGAGCAGGGATGTCATTTTAACCAATTTTTTATTAAGCATTTTCATTTTCCTCCGTTTTCCTTATTACACAGTTTGAATATTTAAATCATGCATTTTCAAAGATTTCATTTTTTCTTTTTGATTTACACAGTATATACGAATCGCCTGGTGCTATTTATGGATATTTTTCAAAAATAATGGTAAAATGACGATGTCTTTATGTATAAAGGAAATATTCGCAATGAAAAAACGACATCATTTATCTTCTACACAAAGAATTATGCTTTTCTTTCTGCTTGCGATACTTGCGGGAAGTTTTATTCTTGTACTCCCCATAAGCCATCAGAAAGGAGTTTCCGTTTCATATATTGATGCATTGTTTACCGCGACCACTTCGGTATGCGTAACCGGTCTTGTCACCCTGCCCACATATTCAACCTGGAGCGTGTTCGGACAGATTGTGATTCTTATCCTTATTCAGGTCGGAGGTCTCGGTATCGTCACCGTCATGTCGGGAATCATGATAGGCTTCCATAAAAGAATCGGTCTTGACGGCAGGATGCTTATTCAGGATGCTTTCAATCTTAATTCTCTCTCGGGAATAATAGATTTCACCAAAAAAGTTTTAATCGGAACATTCATAGTCGAAGGAGTCGGAGCACTTCTTTATATGACTGTATTCATTCCGGAATTCGGTCCGAAAGGAATCTGGATTTCATTTTTCAATTCCATTTCCGCTTTTTGCAATGCCGGAATCGATATCATCTCGGACAACAGTCTTTGCAATTACACTTTAAATCCGATGATTAATTTCACTTCATCGATGCTTATCATCTTAAGCGGTATCGGTTATATCGTATGGTGGGATTTTCTCGGAGTAATAGAAGAGTTTCCCACAAAAAAATTCAAATGTTTCAAAGGCCTGACATTTCACAGTAAACTTGCGATACTTGTGACTTTAATCCTGATCGTTGTCGGAGGAATTTTCTTCTTCATATTTGAGTTCGACAATCCTCTTACCATAAAAGAATACAGCATTCCTCAAAAGATTATGGCTTCTCTTTTCCAGTCAATAACGACAAGAACCGCCGGATTTGCAAGCATACCTCAGGAGAATCTTACAAATGCTTCTTCTTTTGTATCTTTAATACTTATGTTCATCGGAGGTTCACCGACGGGTACCGCAGGCGGAATCAAAACAGTCACTGCTGCCGTTTTGGTTGCTTCCGCAATTGCTACTATTAAAAATAAAGAGGAAACATCTTTATTACACAGATCAATACCCAAGCAGGCGGTTAATAAATCCGTAGCCGTGATTGCCGTTTCTTTTTCGATTATGGCAGTATCAACCATTCTTTTATGCGCCGCCACAAAAGCTGATATTCTCGACATCCTTTACGAGACTGTCAGTGCCACGGCAACGGTTGGTTTGACAAGGAATTTTACATCAACACTTAATTTGTTTGGAAAAATAGTTATTATAGCAACAATGTATCTTGGAAGAGTCGGCCCCATTTCGTTGTTTATAGCACTCAACACACAAAAGGCCTCTCCCAATGCCATTAAGAATCCGACCGAACAGATAAGCGTCGGATAACGAAAGGAATTATTATGAAGAAAAAGAAAACTTACGCCGTATTCGGACTCGGAAGATATGGCAAATCCGTAGCAACGGAACTTGTTAAAAGCGGTGCGGAAGTACTTGCCGTAGACAAAGACGAAGCAATCGTAAATGCTGCAATCGCCGATATTCCTTTTTGCAAATGTGCCGATGTAACGGATGTGGAAGTTTTAAAGCAGCTCGGCGTAAAAAGCATCGATGTCGTAATAATCGCCATGGCGCAAAGCCTCGAAGCAAGCGTAATGACCACCATGCTTTGCAAGGAACTCGGGGTTGAAACCGTAATAGCAAAATGCGGCAGTACAATGAACTGTAAAATTCTTGAAAAAGTCGGCGCCGACAAAACAGTATATCCCGAAAAAGAATCCGGTACAAGACTTGCGAAGAATCTCTTGAGTTCCGGTTTTATCGATATCATAGAATTGTCAAAAGATGCTTCGATGGTTGAAATAGACGTTCGTCCCGAATGGGAAGGTAAATCTCTCATGGAACTTAATCTTCGTGTTAAATATTCCATAAACGTAGTCGCCATTATTCAGAACAAGAAAATCAATACCTATATAGATCCGACGATTCCGCTCGATAAGTCCATGACTTTAGTCGTAATCGCCAATGTAAACAAACTTAACAAGCTTAAACAACCCGCACCCAAATTGGACACAAAAGCATAAGAAATGTATAATGTGTTCGGAGGATTCAACATGGACGAAATAGCTGTACTTATTCCCTGCTATAACGAAAGCAAGACAATCGAAAAAGTTGTTACCGATTTTAAAACGGCACTTCCGAATGCCGTTATATATGTTTATGACAACAATTCCACGGACGGAAGCGACGAGCTTGCAAAAAAAGCCGGGGCTGTGGTTCGCTATGAGCATCAGCAGGGCAAAGGAAATGTAATTCGAAGAATGTTTTCCGAAATAGATGCCAAATGCTATCTCATGGTGGACGGCGATGACACATACCCCGCGGGCAACGCAAAAGAAATGGCGGATAAAGTCTTAATCGACCGTGCGGACATGGTTGTCGGAGACAGACTTTCATCTACTTATTTTCAGGAAAATAAAAGACCTTTTCACAACTTCGGAAATTCACTTGTTCGCGCAAGCATCAACATGCTTTTCAAGAGTGACATAAAGGACATCATGACAGGCTACAGAGCCTTCAGCTACAGGTTTGTAAAGACTTTCCCCGTATTGTCAAAAGGCTTTGAAATCGAAACCGAAATGAGTATTCACGCGGTGGATAAAAACATGTATGTTGAAAATGTCGTAATTGATTACCGTGACAGACCGGAAGGAAGCAGTTCAAAGCTCAATACTTATTCGGACGGCTTTAAGGTATTAAGAACAATATTCAGACTTTTCAGAACATACAGACCGGGACAGTTTTTCGGTATCATCTCGCTGATACTTATATTGCTCGCAACAATCTTTATCGTACCGGTAATAATTGAATTCATCCAGACCGGAGAAGTACCGAGATTCCCTACTTTGATTGTATGCGGATTTGCCGTAATAGCGGCGATACAGTCATTCTTCTCGGGGCAGATTCTAAAAACCATTTATCAGAAAAACCGTCAGGATTTCGAGATGGATCTTTTCAGAGTAACATCCGAAATGAAGGATAAAGAAAATAAATAATCATAAATTTAAAATCCCTTCTTACTCACCGGTAAGAAGGGATCTTTTTATTTCGGTTCCTTTATGATTTGTATAAATGCCAAATAAAGCGATATGATTGCACATCCAAGAAGAACGCCTCCGAGGATATCGGTGAACCAGTGCACTCCGCTTACAAGCCTTCCGAGTGCCATGCCTGCTGCCAATACCGCACTTACAATAACGATTATTTTTTTAATCAAATCATCCTTGATTCTGTATATTGCATAAACTGCCGCACATCCGAATACCGACACGGCAAGCATTGTATGTGATGAAGGGTACGACGCTTCGAGTTCTCCGTCTTCGAGTATGGGTCTGTAATTGATTATGAGTATCTCAAAGAGAAGATAAAAAAGAGCTGTAATTACATATATAAATCCCATGCCGTAGATGGCAAAATCAACTTTGGCAAAGCTCTTGTTTTTAATAAGCGAAATGAGTCCCAATAATGCAAAAGCCGCAATATAAAGGAATGATACGGCCGCTATTAATTTGGTCAGTGTGTAAAAAAGTTTGTTATATGTAAAAATACCTGCCACCAAACCGTTTATTGCAGCAAACCCCACTTCGGATCCGTTTGGCCCGATGGGTTTTACGTCAACGAATTTTATACATATCGTATAGATGATAAACATCAAAAACAAACCCGCAGGAAGAACAAATCTTTTTAATTTCATCTTGGTCTCCTAAATCTTTAATTCTTTAAGCAGATTGACCAAAGACATGGCATCTTCGGTAAAATAATCCGCATTTATTTCTTTTGCTATTTCATCGGTAAGCACAGCACCTCCGACAAGAATAGGAACATCACAGTTATTGGCTCGAAGGGCTGCTATCGTTCTCTTCATATTCTCAACCGTGGTAGTCATCAAAGCACTTAATCCGATTGCCTTCGGATGATATTCTTTATATGCATCCACCACACTGTCAACCGGAACATCTTTTCCGAGATCTATGATTTCATATCCGTAGCTTTCGCATACAACCTTTACGATATTCTTTCCGATATCGTGAATATCGCCTTCAACCGTACATAAAATCACGGGACCTTTTTTCTCGCTGCTTACGGTAAAATGCTTTTGCACTTCGGCGAACGCAACCTTGGCTGTTTCCGCTGCCTGGATAAGCTGTGGAAGAAAGATTTTTCCGGAATCGTAATCGCGTCCTACTTTGTTAAGTGCGGGAATAATCGTTTCATTGATTAATACCATCGCATCGGTCTTTTCAAGTTCCGCAACGGTTATTTCGGTTATCTCATCTTTTAAGCCTTTGGCAATGCAAAAGCCTACATCTTTTGTTCCGCCTGAGCCCGAAGTTCCGTTTCCGGCTCCTTCTCCCGAAACACTCTTTGTAACGGTAACTGTCTGAACAACCACATTTTCCTGATTCTTTATATACTGCTCGCATCCGACATCCACATTGCTTATTACATTAAATGCATCAATGCAATCCATGAGCGATCGGTCAAGCGGATTGATAATCGGCATCTTAAGACCGCTGTGCATCGCAAGGGTCAGAAACGTTCTGTTGATAAGAGGTCTGTTCGGAAGTCCGAATGAAATATTGGATACACCGAGCGTCGATGACAGACCCATATCGGTTACAACCTTTAAGGCTTTAAGTGTCTCTGCCGCTTCAGCCTGCTGTGCCGATACGGTAAGTGTAAGGCAGTCTATTACAAGGTCTTTTTTTGTAAGACCGTATTCAGCTGCTTTTTTGATAATCTTTTCGGCAATGGCAACTCTTTCTTCGCAAAGCTTGGGTACTTCTTCGGAAAGAGCAAGTCCTATTACGACACCGCCATATTTTACTGCCACGGGGAAAACTGCCTCCATAACGGCATCTTTTCCGTTTACGGAATTAATAAGCGGTTTACCGTTATATACCCTGCATGCTGCCTCAATGGCATCCGCATTCGATGAATCAATCTGCAAAGGTATTGAAACAACTTCCTGAAGCATGGGAATAATTTTTCTCATAACCGCAGCTTCATCAATACCGGGAAGTCCGACATTGACATCAAGGACTCTGGCGCCTGCATCTTCCTGGGCAATTGCTTCGGAAATAAGCATCTCGTAATTCTCTTCACGAAGAGCAGCCTGAAGTTTTTTCTTGCCGGTAGGATTAAGTCGCTCACCGCAGACTCTGACGCTTTCGTCAAGATAAACAGTTGTGGTCGAACTGGATACCGCCGTTCTGTAGGGAACATTTCTCTCCTTAACATCAACGGGGAAATTCTCTTTTTCAATCTTTATAAAATCAGGTGTTGTACCGCAGCATCCACCGATCATTGCGATACCTTCATTCATGACATTCTTAAGTGCATCAATAAAGGATTCTGGTGTCAGTTCAAATACCGTTTTCCCGTCTCGAAGTGTGGGAAGACCTGCATTGGGCTGAATAAGGACGGGAAGGTGTGATTTTTCAAGGAGCGTCTTGATAACAGGTTCGAGTTCCTTGGGTCCGAGCGAACAGTTAACACCGATTGCGCTGACCTTCAAGCCTTCCATAACATTTATGTATGTTTCGGGATTGGTACCCGTTAAAGTACGTGCGCTCTTGTCAAACGACATCGAAACAAAAATCGGTTTGTCACAGTTTTCCTTGGCTGCAAGCACACCTGCTTTTAATTCGTAAAGATCTCCGAATGTCTCGAAAATAACACAATCTATATCATCTTTGACACATACGATTTGTTCCTTGAAAAGTTCATATGCATCATCAAAAGAAAGTGTTCCTATGGGGGCAAGCAATTCACCGATGGGTCCGATATCAAGTGCTATAAACGAATCGTTTTCCCTGCCGAGATTTTTTCTTGCTTCATCTGCGTTCTTAACGGCAGCCTTAATCATATCGGTATTGGGATATTTTGCACGACTCATCTTGTGTGCATTGGCACCGAATGTATTGGTAGTGATAAAATCAGCACCGGCCTTTAAATAATTCTCATGAATCATGACTATGAGTTCCGGTCTGTCTATATTCAATTCTTCGGGAATCGCACCGACAGAAAGGCCGTTAGCCTGGAGCTGAGTGCCCATGCCGCCGTCAAAGAATAATGTTTTTTTGCCAAGTAAATCTTTAATCATTTTTTATCCTCGTAAAAAAGGGATTTTGTTTATGAATTGTAGCATCGTAAATTATCTTTTCTCAAAGAACAGTTTTTAAGTCTGATGCAATGAGCACATGTCGGAGCGACTTCCTTGCCCATTCCGCAAAATGTAATCATGGATTTTTGCGGCAGCATCATATTGTTTGATGCTTTATATATTCCTATTTTTTTGGAGATTGAAAGTGCATCTATGATTATATAATTAAGCTGAATCGGAATATCTCCGTAGCCCGGTGCAAATCTGAAAGTATGCGCACCGAGATTAAGGCTCTCTTCGTATTCGTCAGTCATGAATTCAAGCAATGCCGAAGCAAGAGAATCATAGATGACCGCACGGCTCATATCATTCGCCTGAAGTTTCTTCGAAAAGGCATCCACGTTAACGCCAAGTGTCGTGGCAAATATAACGACATCTTTACAGCCCTCAAGATAAAAGCTTAAATCCGAAGACTGCGAAGTAAGTTCAGTATCAATGCCCATAAGATTTTTCACAGACATGAATTCATGCTGTCCCTTAAATCGGACATTATCCATAAGCATCCCGAAAGCTTCAAATGCCTTGTCATTAAATTCCACATCGACCTTTATGGGATCGACTCTCATATATCTGCATGCTGTCGGAAATATTCTGTTGAAAATTTCTTTATCGTTCATCTCTTCCCGCTTATGCATTCACTATGTTCTTTACACCTTCGCATATTCTCTTTGCCACCACGGGATTATTCATGGTGTAAAGATGAATGCCGTCAACATCATGTGCCAAAAGATCGATAATCTGACTAAGCGCATAAGACATACCCGCATCGAACATTGCATCTTTGTCATTGCCGAACCGATCCATTATTCTCTTGAACCTTTCGGGAAGCGTTGCACCGCACAAGGTAACCATTCTGTCTATCTGCTTGGCATTGAGCGCAGGCATTATACCGGGTGTAATGGGAATATCCATTCCCGCAATACGACACACTTCAGTGAATTCGTAAAAAGTATCATTGTTAAAGAACAATTGTGATAAAAGAAGTTCCGCGCCGGCATCCACTTTTTTCTTGAGATTTTTCATCTCATCTACTCTGTCCTTAGACTCGGGATGAATCTCGGGATAGCACGCGCCTGCGATACAAAAATCATAAGAATCCTTAAGATAAGCAATCAAATCCGATGCATGAGGAAAATCATTTTTTTGAGGGATATTAGGATTGATATCTCCTCGAAGAGCAAGTATGTTTTCAACTCCCGCATCTTTTATTTCTTTTGCAAAAGCATCTATCTCCGCCTTGTCATAGCAAAGACCCGTAAGATGAACCACGGGCTCGGTATGATAAACTTCTTTTATTCTTTTTGCAAGGGAGATTGTCTTACTGTTGTTGGCATTTCCGCCGGCACCAAACGTAACCGAAATATAATCCGGTTTAAGGTCTGACAATATTTCCAGTGTCGGATCGATATTGTTTAATTCTTCATCTTTTTTAGGCGGAAAAATTTCAAAAGACAATACCGTTTTTTTGCTTTTGTAGATATCAGTAATTTTCATAATCTTCCTCTTTTTTTGTCTTTCTATGTAAAAAATACTTCTTATGATTAAATACAATCCTTGAAATTATAACATAATATTCAGTTTTTGTAACATAAACATAGTAAAATAGTAGGATTTAATAAGCAAGAAGAAAACGGGCTGAATTTCTTCAACCCGCTTTCCTTTTGTTCAATATACTTTTTATTCCCCTTTTTTGCTTTTATTTCCCGTTCTTTATTTTCATTAAAGAAATACTTAACCCTAACAAGGACATAACTCCCATGAGTCCGAATATGAACATCCAAGGATTGCTCTCGCCCGTTTTCGGAACGCTGTCCTTAACGGGAATTACGGACGGATTGTTGTTCGAAGAGTTATTATTGTTGTTATTGTTATTATTGTTTTCGGAAGGTTTGTTTTGAAGCGTAAAGTGTGCCGTAACCTCACCGTCCACATATACAAATGTAAGGCTGTGCTGACCTTTGGGAAGTGTATCAAGATAAGCTTTTTTAAGTCTTATAATCGTACTTCCCTCTGTGGCTTCATAGTTCTTGGGATCAACATCGACGTTATCCATCTTCAAACCCTTAAAGTCTTTAAGCTCGCCGCTGGCTCTGATAATCAAGTCTCCGCCTTCGCCGAATGTAGCTGTCTGATCGTCGCCGTCAAGAATCTTGTATTTGGTCTTGTAAGCTATTGAATATGTAGAGAACTTATCTGTTTCAAAAGTTGCAAAATAAACTTTCTCTCCGTTTTCTTCAAGAGTGTTAATTTGGCAATCAAGCATCTCCGCTTTTCCGTCATGAATTCTTACTATCTGAACGGTTGATTCACCGTCAACCGTATCGGGAAGTTCGATTCCGATATTAACCTTGCCGTTAAGTTCACTGAGCGGTGTTTCCCATGCCTCCTGCTTTTGAGCATCAGGATCGTAATTCTTTACGACATACTCCTCGAGTTTAAGATCAAGATTGATGAAATGGGGATTTGCGAGTGTGGTTGTACTCTCAATCTTTGTCATATCATCATTTGAAGGATTTGCAGCCGCAACTTCAAGTTTAACATTACCTGCTTCAACAACTCCGTCGCTGAATTCCAACACTCCCGCATCTTTAACAGGCGAATCTGCTGCTATTTCAACTACATCTTCCGTTTTGATAAATCCGGCACAAATATGTCCGGCATGAGGTCCCATAACAAAACTGTATGAACCAACATTTACTCCGGGAGTCGTATCAATTGTCATACCGTTAATATTAAGTGTGTTCTTGATATACTGATAACCCGGCTCAGGAAGGATTGTTACATTAACTGTCTCGTCTGCTGCAATCCAAGCTTCAAACCTTCCTCCGGTTCCGTTTTCAACCCAGTATCCTTTTTCGAATCCGTTCATAAATACATTTCCGGCATCGGGATCTCCGAACCTGGAATCATCTCTTATTGGATCATCTACCTGATAAGATACCGAATAAAGAATCGGATCCAAAGATGTAAGCACAAATCCATCCTCGTCATTTAAATCAAAGCTTGCTCTTGCCTTATCGGATAAATTATTATCAAAAATACTTACTTCTTTGATACAGCTTTCCACTTCTTCTTTGCTTGCTGCCTGTCCGTCTCCGGGATATCTTTCGTAATATCTTGTTTTAAAGTTGGCATTATCAGGATTTCCATGCAATATTAACTGTCCTTCCTCACTTACCACACAATCCGTGCCATCATCGGTAAGTTGAGCTTCAACAGCAATTTCCGTTTTTGAAGAATAAATCTCAACTCTTCTTACTCCTTCAAAAGTATTGCCGTGAGAGAAAATAATATTGTTGCTCTTTTTTCTGTCATGGAAATCGTAATTGTTAAAGCATACCTCCTCAACACCGTTAAAAGCATGTTCTGCGGCTTCAATATCAAGCACTAAATCATCTCTAAATCTGATGCCGCTTCTTGCTGCACCGATAAATCCGTCTCCTCCGATGGAAAGAGAAGAATGGCTGTCACCCCAAAGTTCTATTCTGACATTCTCTCCGAGAGCCATTCCAAAGAACGAATTATCGCCTGAAATTCTAAAGCTCGGTTCACCGCCTTCTATCGATAACACATATCCCGCCTGATTGCAGTTATTTATCTTTACTTCCAAATTATTGTTATCGCCGGAAAATGTTATGCCTTCAACACTTTCTCCACTGCCGCCGTTTTCATACAAAACAATTTCTTCGTTATTGGCGCCAAGCAATTTAATCGATAAATTATCATTGTTCTGAGGATGATTGCCTTCGCCGCCTTCACCGCCGCCTTCATCAGGATTTCTGTTCATTAAACTGATTTTCACAGTGAATAACTTTTGGTTATCGGAATCATAATCAAAAGAAAATCCGCCTTCAGACACCAATGCTTCTTCTATATTGTAATTTGAAGCATCCGTAGGTTGTCCGCCTTCCTCAACAAGAAGGTAAGTTCTGGTGTGGTCATTATCCGGATAATCATCAAAAGCCATGTTTTCGCCAAGTTCGACTTTAACATAAATCTTTGAAACACCGGTAAAATCTGCCTCACTGAAATTAACGTTATTTGCGTACTGTTCCTGATTTTTATCAGCATCAACCAAATACCAGTTTGTTCCATTCAGACTGTATTTAATAACGGAAGAATTTTGGTTATTAATCTCGAATCGAACGTTTCCGTTCTGATTGGGATTGTTATTCGGATTGTTGTTCGACTCATCTCTTTTTTCTTCTATGCTGAAATGAAGTCTTCCGCTCGGAAAATTCGTTCCTTCGGAAACAGCGTTTAAACTCGTTTTCCCGTCGACAACAGTTAATACCGCAGAGTATCCTTCTCCTGCCGATACTTTGGCTTCCATCCTATCCGAATCAAACCCTGTAAGCACAATCTCCGCGCTCGGGTCTCTTTCGTAATCTTGCCCTGCCGCAATTGCAACGCCGCCGATTGTCGTGGCAGTAACGGTTACGGCACCCTCTCCGCTTCCAATCACCCAGCTGGTCTGATCAAAATACAAAGTATCTCCATCTGCAGCAAAAGCAGTCATCGGCAAAAGACTGAAAATCAGCAAAAATGCCATACAGCCCGACAATGCGGATTTGACTTTCCTAAACATTCTTTTCATAAAAATCTCCTAGCCCTTTTACAGGAAGTATTTGTGCACTCGCACACATAGTAAATTCTACTATACTAAATTAACATAACAATCAATTTTCCGTTTTTGTCAATGACAGATTATTTTGTCCTTTTTTCGTCTCGAAAAAAGGACAAAAAAACAGTATACAAGCCATTCTTTTAATATTATAATAAAAAAACGTAAAGGCTGAATTTTTCCGGACGAAAATCAATTTAGTTTACATAACTCGCAGTATTGATTCTGTCAATATCATCAATAAAAAAGGAGTTTCGAAGTATTTTCTTCGATAAACTGAAATGGCATTTTCCGATTTATTAAATGATTATATTAATACCATTGACTGTTCTTCCAAAGAACTATCCGAAAAGTCAATGCTTTCTAATTCAACCATAAGCCGATATCGATCCGGAGAAAGAGTTCCTTTCCCGTCTGACAAAAGTTCCGCAATCGTATCTGCACTCTCATCAGCTCTTGTAAGCATTGCAAATGAAAAAGGAATTGAAGTTCCGCAGGAAAGCGTTATTTTCGACACTCTCTTCGCTTCGCTCGAGGAGAAAGATTTTTCTGTGTCTGCAAATAAATTTAACCTGTTGATTGATACATTAAAAATCAATGCATCCGAACTGGCGAATGCTCTTAATTACGATCCTTCATATATTTCCAGAGTTCGTGCAAACAAAAGACAGCCCTACGATATTCCTTCTTTTTTTCACAAGGTATCACATTTTATCGTCGAGCACTATAAATCAGATTCCGACAGGGAAGCTGTCGCATCAATAATCGGAATCCCCGCAGGTTCTTTAAAGGACGATACTTCATATTACAATATATTGAATGACTGGCTTGACTCGGACAATTACAACAATGTAAATGTTAATCCGAATATCAGGCCCGACCCTTCCTCATTTCTTGCAAAGGTCGACAGTTTCAATCTGGAAGATTATATAGAATCAATTCATTTTAATGACATCAAAGTACCATCTCTTCCTTTTCATATATCTTCCAATAAAAGCTATATAGGAATAAAGGCCATGCAAGAAGGTGAGCTTGACTTTTTCAAAGCCACGGTCTTATCCAAATCCATGGAAAATGTTACGATGTGTAACGACATGCCCCTCGAAGATATGGCAAAGGATCCCGAATATCCCAAAAAATGGATGTTCGGACTGGCCGTTATGCTCAAAAAGGGCCTTAAAATAAATATGGTTCACAATTTAAACCGCCCTTTCAATGAACTTATGATCGGCCTGGAAGGCTGGATTCCCCTTTATATGACGGGACAGGTTAATCCTTACTATATTAAAGAAAAAACCAACAGCGTTTACTGTCACCTTCACTACACTTCCGGCGAAGCATCCCTCACCGGAGAATGCATTGAATCGCATCATGACAGAGCCCGTTATCTCTTATCGAGAAAAAAAGACGAAGTTGCATACAACAAGGAATTCAACCGTTATCTTCTTGAAAAAGCCCTTCCTCTTATGAAAATCTACAAAGAAGAAAATATGGAAGAATTCGCTGCATTTCTCCCTTCAACTCTCAACTGTCCGAAAGGAATTCTTCACCGCTACACATCCTTACCCATTTATACTCTGGATGCCGATGAATTGCTTTCGATACTTATTAAAAACGATTTGGGCGAAAGAGAAACGGACTATATGCTCCAATACCACAGAGCAATAAAAGATTCTTACGAAAAGATTCTCAAAAATCATGTTGTTACCGATGAAATTCCTTACATAGACAAAGAGAATTTTGAAGAGAAAAAACCTTATCTTCTTTTAACCGAAACTTTCTGTTCAAAAGAGATTTATTATACATGGGAATTATATGAAAAGCATTTAAAGAAAACGGAAGAATACGCCGCAGCGCATCCGAATTATACCTTTATAAAAACAAAAGACAATCCGTATAAAAATATACAGATAACACTCGTTCGCGGAAAATGGGTACTTATCTCCAAGAGCAACAATCCCAATATTCATTTCGTTATTCATCATCCGATTCTTCGCGATGCCATTGAAAACATGATTGTGGCTCATCCCGAAAAAAACATACTGGATAAATAAGAAAAAACCGGAAATAACTCTTTGTTAATTCCGGTTTTTTATGAATATGTTTTAATGATTTCTTCCGCAACTTCACGCCTTGTAACGCAGCGGTCCATCGCCTGTTTTTCTATATATCTGTGAGCACCCGGCTCATCCATTTTAAGTTCGCTGATAAGAAGCCACTTGGCTCTGTTAACCAGACGAATCTCTTCCATTTTTTCTTCTATCGAAAGAGTCTTTTTCTCAGTCTTTCTTAATCTCTCTCTCGATGTAGCCATCCATTTAAGAGCAAGTTCAACCATCGGTTTGCTCATCGGTTTGCTGATGGCGTAAACTCCGTGCCTTGAAACCTTTTCATTGATTTCATCGAATATTTCGGCACGCACCACTATGAGCGCAACAGTACTTCCCGCAGCACAGACATCTATCGCAAACCTTGTTCCGACATCATCGGGAAGCGGAGAGTTAATGATAACAAAATCAAAAGTTCTGTCCGAGAAAGTTCTCTTTGCACTGTTGATTCCCGACTCAAAGGTTACCTGCCTGTATCCGGATTCCGAAAGAAGTTCCGAGATTACGCTATTAAATTTTTCTGCGGCAGAAACAACAAGGACGCTGTAGTCACGCTCTTCCAAAGCCATTGCCTCTCCTCCTTTCCGAATGTTTTTTCAAAACGTACTTTTCGTTTAATTAAGATAAACGTTCAAAAGATCGGAAGGAATGTGCTCCTTGATAAAATCACTTGCAGCCGCAATTTTTTTAGCGGATTCAAAATTGGAAGGAAGCTTTGTAAACTTCTTTAATGTCTCTTCATCTGCTTTGTAAAAATTGATATCAGTTTCTTCGGGTAAGGGCAGTTTGTTTTTGATTCCGTAAATGCCCGCATAAATAATAAGAGCAAAAGCAAGATAAGGATTTGCCGTGGGATCGGGTGAACGAAGTTCGATTCTTCTGTACTCTCCGACAGCCGAAGGAATTCTTACAAGCTGCGAACGGTTTCCGCTTGACCAGGATACGTATCCGGGCGCTTTGTTTTCACCGAATCTGTCATAAGAATTTTCCGTAGGATTAAGAAAGGCCGTCATATCCTCGATTTTATCGAGAACGCCTGCCAATACGTAATTTTGATTATCATCATTTTCGTTGGGTTTAACGGATATATTGATATGGAAACCGTTTCCGGGTTTGCCCTTTAAAGGCTTGGCGGAAAAATCCGCATAAATTCCGTTTTTGCCGGCAACGGTCTTTACCACGGTCTGGAAAGTCATTGCATTATCTGCTGCGGTAAGCGCATCCGAATAACGAAAATCTATTTCGTTTTGTCCGGGGCCTTCCTCGTGATGTGAACTTTCGGGACGAATTCCCATCTGCTCAAGTGTAAGGCAGATTTCTCTTCTTATATTCTCACCCTTCTCATCGGGAGCTATATCCATGTATCCTGCATAATCATAAGGTTCTTTGGTAGGTCTTCCGTTTTCATCGAGATTGAAAAGATAGAATTCCTGTTCCGCACCGAAATAAAAAGCAAGCCCTTCTTTTGCGGCATCTTCAACCGCATTTTTCAAAAGAGCTCTGCTGTCGCATTTGAAAGGAGTTCCGTCGGGATATGTAATGTACGAATACATTCTCACAACTCTGCCGTGTTCCGGTCTCCAGGGAAGAAATGTTATTGTTTCGGGATCGGGATGAATCAAAAGATCCGACTTCACTTCATCCCCGAATCCGTTGATTGCCGATGCATCGAAAGCAATTCCGTATTTAAATGCCCTTTCAAGTTCATTCGGCATAATGGAAATGTTTTTCTGTCTTCCGAACACATCACAAAATGCAAGACGTATAAATTTAACGTCCTCTTCCTCCACGAGCTGCATTACTTCTTCTTTTGAATATTTCATACCCCTTGTCCTTTCGATTGGAAATTTATCAGTTGGCTACATACATCTGTTTGTAAGGATTTTTGCTGTCAGGTGTAAGCACCGTAAATTCTGTATCAAGAATCTCTTCTGCATCAAGATCAAACTCTTCGCAGTATTCAGATATGATTGATTTCAAATCATCGAGGTCTTTTCCGTTGGCATGGGAAACCGTTACCTGTCCCGGGAACTTTATGTTTTCGCAGGAAGAACGCAAATACATTTTTCCGCCGTGCATTCCGGTGCAAGGAAAATATCCTACGATTTTTTTATCCCTGTTATCTGCATCAAGTCCCAAAACCGTGATGATTCCGCCGGCCTGATATTCTCCGAGGAAACTTCCGGCACATCCTCCGATAACCATTACGGGGATCTTTTCCTTGTAAGCTTTCATATGAATGCCTGCACGATATCCTGCATCTCCGCCGACGAAAATCTTTCCGCCTCTCATGGCATATCCTGCAGCATCTCCGATATTACCGTGAACAACTATCTTGCCTTCGTTCATGGTATCGCCGACCGCATCCTGTGCATTGGCAAATACCTCAATGGTTGCTCCGTTTAAATATGCTCCGAGTGCGTTTCCGGGAACTCCGTTTATTTTAATGTTTTTGTCGGACATTCCCGCAGCTATAAAACGTTGTCCGAGACAATCGTTTATTTCGCATTCGTTTCCGCTTTCTCTGAGTTTTTCGTTTATTTCCTTATAACCTAATTCTTTGGCATCAATCATCATTTTTATACCACACCTCCAAACTTTTTTCTACGATTTTCGCCCGAAAATGCAAATGTGGTGGCTACTTTTTTAAGCAGCTCAAAATCCACTGTATCAAGAGGAACTTTTTCTCTGATCATCGATGTGTAGATTCCGGCTCTGTCCGTTTCGCCTATTAACATATATCCGATAAGGCAATTGTCTTTGACAAAAAATCTTTTGAGAACGCCTTCCCTTTTTTCTTCAAAACATTCTCCGTCGTAGCTTCCTGCCGTCATTACATGCAATCCGAAAAATCCGATGGAGTTCATCGGGATGGCATTGGAGAATTCCTTATCTCCTCCCGCCATATTCACTCCTGCGGCAAACCCCTGCATATAAGCATTCGGTAAGATGGCAAGGACTCTGTTGCCTCCGATTGATGCATCATATCCTTCCGAGCAGTCACCTGCCGCATAAATGTCTTTTACGGATGTTTCCATCTTCGTATTTACGACTATTCCGCGGTTAACTTCTCCTCCGATATCTTTTACTAAAGATATGTTTGCACGAACGCCTATCGCAAGTACCAAAACATCAAACTCAACTTCCATGCCGCTTTTCATGATTGCTTTGTTTGATTCAAATTTTGCGGCACTGTCAGAGAGCAAAAATTTAATTCCGTTTTCTTCAAGATGTTTTTGCATAATGCCGGCACATTCTGCATCAAGAATACTTGATAAAATTCGATCTGCCAAATCGCACACGGTAATCTCTTTTACAAGATCCTTAATTCCTTCGGCACATTTAAGGCCGATAAGTCCCGCACCGACTATAAGAACTCTTGATTCGGGATTAAGCGCATCCTTTAATGAAAGTGCATCATCAAGAGTCATGAAAGAAAATTTCTTTTCAACCGTATCAAGTCCTTCAAAAGGAGGAACGAAAGGCGATGAACCGGTGCTTACGCAAACTTTGTCAAAAGCAATCTTTTCTTCGTTATCCAAAGATATTTCTTTTTTATCGGCATCTATTTTTGCAGCTGAAATTCCGGGCAAAAAAGATACACCGTTTTTATCATAGAAATCATCGCTTCTGTATTTCATTCTTTCGACATCGGTCTTTCCTTCCAGAAGATACGAAATCAAAGGTCTCGAATATACTTTGTGTTTTTCTTTGGAAATTAAGGTTATCTTTCCGTTCGGATCAACACTTCTTATTCCTTCGATACATCCTGTTGCAGCGGTGCCGTTTCCTATTATTACATAATCGCTCATATCAACCTCTTTCCTCGTAAACGATTGCTTTGTTGGGACAACCTGTTACGCAAGCGGGTTCACCGCATGAATTCTTTACGCAAAGTTCGCACTTTTGCATCGTGCCTTCCTCTGAAGGAGCAAGCGCACCGTATGGGCAGACAAGAACACAGGTAAGACATCCGACACATTTGTTTCTGTTTATGGTAACTACTCCGTTTTCTTTGCTTATGGCTCCCGCGATACAGCTCTTTATACACATGGGATCCTCACAGTGTCTGCAGGATACTCCGTATGATATTTTTTCGTCTCCCTCTACATGGATTCTTGGAAAAATCTTTTTTCCTTTAAGGGCATCCGCCATGTCTTTAAGACCTGAATTGGCAAATGCACAGTTATATTCGCAAAGATGGCATCCTAAACACCATTCTTCATTAACATATACTCTTTTCATATTTGGCTCCGTTTATCGATTTATTTGCTAAACCGAATTTTCTTTGTTGCTTATTCTCCGGCGTGAGAGATTCCGAGAATCTCAAGTTCCTTTTCGTTAAGGCCAACACCCCGAAGCATAAGTCTGTTGCCTTTTAATGCTTCAATCGAGTTGATACCCATGCCGCCCATCAATTCTTTTATTTCATGGCGCCATGCCGTCATAAGGTTAACGAGTCTCTCGCTTCCGATATCCGGATTTAATCTCTTAACAAGATCGGGGCGCTGTGTTGCAATACCCCAGTTGCACTTGCCGCTTTGACATGTACGGCAGAGGTGGCATCCCAAAGCAAGCAATGCGGCTGTCGCAACATAACATGCATCGGCGCCGAGTGCAATGGCTTTGATTACATCCGAAGCACTTCTTATGGAACCGCCGACCACAAGAGAAACATTGTTTCTGATACCTTCATCTCTGAGTCTTTGATCCACACTTGCAAGTGCAAGTTCAATCGGAATACCTACATTGTCCCTGATTCTCGTGGGTGCAGCACCGGTACCTCCTCTGAATCCGTCGATTGCTATAATATCCGCACCACTTCTTGCAATTCCGCTTGCGATGGCGGCGATATTGTGAACCGCAGCAACCTTGACTATTACGGGCTTCTTGTATTCGGTTGCTTCCTTTAATGAAAATACAAGCTGTCTTAAATCTTCAATTGAATAAATATCATGATGAGGTGCAGGGGAAATTGCATCCGAGCCTTCGGGTATCATTCTTGTTTTGGATACATCACCGACTATTTTTGCACCCGGCAGATGTCCGCCGATACCGGGCTTTGCGCCCTGTCCCATCTTTATTTCAACTGCTGCTCCGGCTTTAAGATAATCTTCGTGTACACCGAAACGTCCCGACGCAACCTGAACAATGGTGTTGGGTCCGTATACATAGAAATCTTCGTGAAGACCGCCTTCACCCGTATTGTAAAGAATGCCGAGTTCCGTAGCTGCTCTTGCAAGCGATGCGTGAGCATTGTAACTTATCGAACCGTAGCTCATGGCTGAAAACATTACAGGCATTGAAAGTTCAAGCTGAGGCGGAAGACTGCATTTAAGATTCCCATCTTCATCTCTTTCAATCTCTCCGTTTTTCTTTCCGAGGAAAACTCTTGTTTCCATCGGCTCACGAAGAGGATCGATGGGAGGGTTCGTAACCTGGGATGCATTGATTAAAATCTTGTCCCAATAAACAGGAAGGGGTTTGGGATTACCCATTGAAGAAAGCAATACTCCTCCGCTTCCCGCCTGTTTGTAAATCTCTTTAATCGTATCGTTTTGCCAGTTGGCATTTTCTCTTAATGTGCAATCGCTCTTAACGATCTTTAAAGCTCTTGTCGGGCAAAGCGATACGCATCTTTGACAATTGACGCATTTCGTTTCATCGCTTATCATTACATTTTTTTCTTCGTTATATGAATGAACTTCATTCGCGCATTGTCTCTCGCAAACTCTGCAGGCAATGCATCGATTTTCATTTCTGACTACTTCGAATTCAGGATATATATACCTAATGCTCATTAGTATGCACCATCCTTTACTTTGATGATTACAGGTTCGCCGCCTGTGGGTGCCCAGATGTTTTCTGCATCCGGTTCCATGGATCTTATTGCCGCTTCCTCACTCGCAATGTAAACTTTGTCGTCTTTTTCACCGACTACCATGGATCTTAATTTAAGTCTGTCATTTAAAGCCATGAGTCCGCCGTCAAATCCGAGTACTATCGAGAAAGGACCTGTAACGAGGAGACTCGGAAACATCGTTCTTAAATACGTAAGTCTTTCTCTCTCTGCGGGATCGCTCTTTCCTTCGATTGTGCTCCAGAAAGGTGCCGCAATAACTCCGGCCGATTCTTTTAAGGTAAGACCTTTTACTCTTATGAGATAATCCATAATGTATGTGATTACTTCGGTATCTGTCTGAAGATTGCACTTGTATCCGAACATTTCGATAAATCTTCTGTTGGCATCATAGGAAGAAATTTCTCCGTTATGCACTATCGAATAATCTAACAGTGTGAAAGGATGCGCTCCTCCCCACCATCCGGGAGTGTTGGTGGGATATCTTCCGTGAGCCGTCCACGAATAACCTTCGTATTCTTCCAGTCTGTAAAACACTCCTACATCTTCGGGAAAACCGACCGCCTTGAATGCACCCATGTTTTTGCCGCTTGAAAATACATACGCACCTTTCATCTCGGTATTGATTTTCATAACACTTCTTGCAACAAATTCCTTTTCGTCTGTCTGCATTTTTTCCATCATCGACTTAAGGGGTGTTACAAAATATCTCCATATATCGGGTTCGTTTGTAATCTGTGGAATTTTTCTTGTCGGAATTATTTCTGATTTGACGATTTCAAATCTCTCTTTAAGAAACACTTCACAGTTCTTTCTTGTGTCTCTGTCATCAAAGAACATGTGGAATGCATAGAAATCTTTGTATTCGGGATAGATTCCGTATCCGGCGAATCCGCCTCCCAATCCGTTTGATCTGTCATGCATGGGTTTCATGCATTCATATATTTTTTGTCCGGACATTCTGTTGCCGTCTTTTGAAATGACTGCAGCAATAGCACAACCGGATGGTATTCTGACTTCGCCTTCTCTTTTCATAACAAATCTTCCTTTCGCTATATGTCCTGTTTATTGTACATATACTATATATTGAAGTAAAAAAGAAAAAGGCGCTCATTCAAACACGATTCCGTGTTTAAACGAACACCTTTGCTCATTTGCGAGTAATATACACCACATTTATTTTTCTTGTCAATAGCGGTTTTAAAAATTTTTCAGAAAACAAAAAGTATAATGTAAAAAAGAATTAATCCTCCGATTAAGATCATGGCCAGCGAAGCTCCCGCCAGGATATGATCGACTGCAGTGAATGTGTTGGCCGGTTTTCTTCCGGTCGGACTTAAGAAAAGAATTGCTCCCGCAATCAGCAAAAGAGCTATTGCACCGACATTCAAAAGAGATCTTTGGAAAACCTGCGTATCAATAAACAAAACTTCTCCGTAATATCCCAGATTATATCCTTCCGCCACATAATTATTTCCGTATTCGGAAAGTTTTTGTTTGGAATCGCTGTTCGCTTTGGCAACTTTTCCTTTTATATGCTGCATGGGATTGTCGGATGCTTTTTCTCCGAGTTTTTTATTTGCTCTTATATAATAAACGGTATCATTCTCATCATCAAAAGCCACATAGAATCTTTCCGTTCCCGTGGGGATAAGATTAATCGAATGATCTATTCTGTATATGTTCGTATTGTGAACATACAAATCTCCCTCGACATATTGTCCTCTTTGAAGAACACCTTCTATCGGATCGGGTTGTATGATGCCGCTAAGCATTATCACATTTTTTATGGCAAGTGCCGATGAACAAAGCAGTCCGATTGCAATCAAAGCCAGACTGATAATTCCCGTAATTTTGTTTTTCATATATTTAATTCCCCTTTTGCTTTCTTAACGTATTTTACCAAAACGGAATCGTTCGGAAAATATTTTTTTGAAAAACAGTTGACAAATATTTTTTGCTGATGTAGTATTCAAAACGTGAAGACAAAGCGATTCGAATTACTTTCGACCTGAGTCTTTTCCAAATAGGTCAATTTAATAGATGTGATAAAGGCAATGGCGTCTTTAATGGAAGTGGTATTACTTTATCCATTAAAGGCCTTTTTCTTTTTTACACACAAATTTTAAGGAGGATTTTTTATTATGTCTTATGTTGATGAGGTACTGGAGAAAATCAAAAAAAGAGATGCTGATCAGCCCGAATTCATCCAGGCTGTAACAGAAGTTCTCGATTCACTTCGCCCCGTGATTGATCAGGATGAAGCAAAGTATCGTAAGCTTGCAATCTTGGAGAGAATCACAGAACCCGATCGTCAGATCATGTTCAGAGTTCCCTGGGTAGATGACAACGGACAGGTTCAGGTTAACAGAGGTTTCCGTGTACAGTTTAACAACGCTATCGGACCTTACAAGGGAGGTTTAAGACTTCACCCTTCAGTAAACTTGGGTATCATTAAGTTCCTTGGTTTCGAGCAGATCTTCAAGAACTCACTTACAACACTTCCCATCGGCGGCGGTAAAGGTGGTTCGGATTTCGATCCCAAGGGTAAATCAGATCGTGAAATCATGGCATTCTGCCAGAGCTTCATGACAGAGCTTTACAAATACATCGGAGCTGACGAAGATGTTCCCGCCGGTGACATCGGAACAGGTGCAAGAGAAATCGGTTTCATGTTCGGTCAGTTCAAGAGAATCAAAGGAACATACGAAGGCGTTCTTACAGGTAAGGGACTTACATACGGCGGTTCACTTGCAAGAACACAGGCTACAGGATACGGACTTCTTTATTTAACAGAAGAAATGGTTAAGTGCCACGGCGATAAGCTCGAAGGCAAGACAGTTGCAATTTCCGGTTCAGGTAACGTTGCAATCTACGCTATCGAGAAAGCTCAGCAGCTTGGTGCAAAAGTAGTTACATGTTCTGATTCAACAGGTTGGATTTACGATCCCGAAGGAATCGATGTTGCTCTTCTTAAGGAAGTTAAGGAAGTTAAGAGAGCACGTCTTACAGAATACAAAGCAGGCAGAGCATCAGCTCAGTACTTCGAGAAGAAGAACGGCGAGCACGGTGTATGGCAGTACAAAGTTGATATCGCTCTTCCTTGTGCTACACAGAACGAGCTTGATATCGAAGATGCAAAGATGCTCGTGGCAAACGGTGTACAGTATGTTGCTGAAGGTGCTAACATGCCTACAACAATAGAAGCTACTCAGTACTTCCAGAAGAACAACGTTCCTTTCGTAGGCGGTAAGGCTGCCAACGCAGGCGGTGTTGCTACATCAGCTCTTGAAATGAGCCAGAACTCCGAGAGACTTTCCTGGAGCTTCGAAGAAGTTGATTCCAAGCTTAAAGGAATCATGGTTGGTATTTACCACAACATCGATGATGCCTCTAAGGAATACGGCATGGAAGGCAACTATGTTGCCGGTGCAAACATTGCAGGCTTCAAGAAAGTTGTTACTGCAATGGAAGCTCAGGGTGTTTGCTAATTAAAAAATAAATAAACCCAAAATAAAAAGGCAAAGACGTCTTAAATGCGAAAGCATTCAAGGCGTCTTTTTCTATATATTTCAGCAAGGCCGACACCTCATCCGTCAGCTTTGCTGACACCTTCCCCTCAAGGGGAAGGCTAATATAAAAATACTTATCGGAGGAAAAAACTATGGCACAAATTAATGAAATTTTCGGCAGTCTCGTATTTGACGAGAGAACAATGAAAGCTGTACTTCCCGCAAAGGTTTTTGCATCGCTCAAGAAAACAATCGACGAGGATACACCTCTTGATTCGGGTGTTGCAGATGTTGTTGCACAAGCCATGAAGGAATGGGCTGTTTCAAAAGGAGCTACACATTATACTCACTGGTTCCAGCCTATGACAGGTGTAACTGCGGAAAAGCATGACAGTTTCATATCTCCCGCTCCCGACGGAGGCGTGCTGATGGAATTCTCCGGAAAAGAATTGATTAAGGGTGAACCCGATGCTTCTTCTTTCCCTTCAGGCGGTCTTCGTGCAACCTTTGAAGCCAGAGGCTACACAGCCTGGGATCCCAGTTCATACGCTTTTATTAAAGGAAAAACTTTATGCATTCCCACAGCATTCTGCTCCTACAGCGGACATGCACTTGATAAGAAAACACCGCTTCTTCGTTCAATGGAAGCTTTAAATAAACAGGCGCTTCGAATCCTTAAACTCTTCGGAAACGACAATGTTAAAAATGTACGTACATCCGTAGGACCCGAGCAGGAATACTTCCTTGTAACAAAGGAAATGTACGACAAACGTCTCGACCTTAAGATGACAGGAAGAACACTTTTCGGTTCCAAATCACCCAAAGGTCAGGAAATGGATGACCATTACTTCGGTGTTATCAAGCCCAGAGTAGCGGCATACATGGAAGACTTAAATGAAGAGCTTTGGAAACTCGGAATCTTTGCAAAGACAGAGCACAACGAAGTTGCTCCCGCACAGCATGAACTTGCTCCCATTTACGAGACAACAAATATTGCTACGGATCACAACCAGTTAACCATGGAGATTATGCAAAAGACAGCACTCAAGCACGGTCTTGTATGCCTCCTTCACGAGAAACCTTTTGCAGGCGTTAACGGTTCCGGAAAACACAATAACTGGTCAATGTCTACCAATAACGGACAAAACCTCTTATCACCCGGTGCAACACCTTATGAAAATGCACAGTTCCTTTTATTCCTTTGTGCAGTAATTAAAGCTGTGGATGATTATCAGGATCTTTTAAGACTTTCCGTAGCAACTGCCGGAAACGATCACAGACTCGGAGCCAACGAGGCACCTCCCGCAATCATTTCCATGTTCCTTGGCGATGAGTTAAATGCAGTACTCGATGCCATTGAAAACGACAAGCCTTACACAGATATGGTTAAGCAGAAAATGCAGCTCGGTGTAGATATCCTTCCCAGAATCAGCAAGGATACAACCGATCGAAACCGTACATCGCCTTTTGCATTTACAGGTAATAAATTCGAGTTCAGAAGCCTCGGTTCTTCCAACAGTATTGCATGTGCAAACATTATGCTCAACTCAGCTGTTGCCGAATCGTTAAAGATTTTTGCAGACAGACTCGAAACATCTTCAGACTTTGAAAATGACCTTCATGCCCTCATTAAAGAAACTGTCAAAGAGCATAAAAGAATCATCTTCAACGGCAACGGTTATGACGATGCATGGGTTAAAGAAGCAACAGAAGTCAGAGGTTTGAAGAATTACAAGACAACACCTGACTGCATGCCTCATTTGCTTGATGAGAAAAACGTCAATATGCTTACCTCTCACGGTGTATTCTCAAAAGCAGAACTTGAATCAAGATGTGAAATCATGCTTGAGAATTACTGCAAGAGCGTAACCATCGAAGCCAATACAATGGTTTCCTTGGCAAATACACAGATTGCACCCGCCATTGAAAAATTTGCAGGAGATCTTGCAAAACGTGCAGCAAATAAAAAGAGTCTCGATTCTTCAATTGCATGCTCATACGAAACCAATGCGGTTAAGAAATTATCATCCTTAACGGATGCAATTTATACAAAGACAGATGAACTCAAAGATGTCATCATAGCTCTTTCAAAAGCAGACGGAATCATATCCGAATCGGAAATGATCAGAGATACCGTACTTCCCAAAATGAGCGAATTAAGAGTTCTCTGCGACGAGGCTGAAACTCTTACATCAAAAGAGTACTGGCCTTTCCCGAACTACGCAGATTTGCTTTTCGGAGTATAACATGATTACGAATCAAAATTAAATACACGGGGGTTGCTTCGTAATCATTCTTCAAAATAAAAAAAAACTCAAAATAAAAGGAGATGATTAACATGGATGAAACATTGGTAACTTTAGTCAAAGAAGCAACCACCCACGAAGTGTTCTCCGTATGGTTCTTAATCGGTGCGGCACTTGTTTTCTGGATGCAGGCTGGTTTTGCAATGGTAGAGGCAGGCTTTACCAGAGCAAAGAATACAGGAAACATCATAATGAAAAACCTGATGGATTTCTGTATCGGAACAGTCGTATTTATCGCAATCGGTTTTGGATTATTAATGGGTGAAGATTTATTCGGCTTTATCGGAAAACCCGGATTTGACCTCTTCACTTCCTATGATAACTTTGATTTCTCATCCTTTGTATTCAACCTGGTATTCTGTGCCACAACGGCAACAATCGTATCGGGAGCAATGGCAGAGAGAACAAAATTCTTATCATATTGTATTTACTCGGCAGTTATATCTGCATTGATATATCCGATAGAAGCACACTGGATTTGGGGCGGCGGCTGGCTTGCAGGTCTCGGTTTCCACGACTTTGCAGGATCGACGGCAATCCATATGGTCGGCGGTATCTCCGCTTTGATCGGTGCCAAGATCCTCGGTGCTCGTATCGGTAAATTTACCAAAGATGAAAAAGGAAAGATTGTTAAAGTTAACGCTTTTCCCGGACACAACATCGCAATCGGTGCTTTGGGTGTATTCATCCTCTGGTTCGGATGGTATGGATTCAACGGCGCGGCTGCAACAAGCCTTCCCCAATTGGGCTCCATTTTCCTTACAACTACCGTAGCTCCCGCAGTTGCAACAGTTGTATGTATGATCTTTACATGGATCAAATACAAAAAACCCGATGTTTCAATGTGTCTTAACGCATCTCTTGCAGGTCTTGTAGCAATCACTGCTCCCTGCGATGTTACGGATGTGACAGGTGCACTCTGCATCGGAACGGTATCAGGTTTACTCGTAGTATTCGGTGTATGGTTCCTTGATTACGTATTAAGAATAGACGATCCCGTCGGTGCCGTTGCAGTTCACTGCTTAAACGGTATCTGGGGAACAATCGCCGTAGGTTTGTTCGCTACTCCTTCGGCACCCGGTTATTCAATCGCTGATGCAAACGGCGTTCAGATGGCAGGTTTGTTCTACGGTGGCGGATTTAAATTACTCGGTATTCAGCTGCTTGGTTTTGTAACCGTTGCTTCTTGGACCGCTGTTACTATTACTATCGCATTCTTTATCATCAAAGCTATCATTGGTTTGAGAGTATCGAGAGAAGAAGAATTGACCGGTCTTGATGCTACCGAGCATGGTCTTCCTTCAGCTTATGCGGGATTTGCAATGCTTCCCGAATATATTGAAGAAGGCAGCGAGGGAGAAACCGTTACAGGTTCTGTTCCCGTCAAAGAAGCAATCGAAGTTGCAGGTATCAAAGAAGAACCTGTTAAGGTTACCGGTGATGTTCCCGCAGCGGAAGCTATCCCCGTAAAGAAGATGCCTGTATTCTCAGACGACGGACACAAGTATACAAAGGTAGAAATCATCTGCAAGGAAGCAAAGTTCGAGTCTTTGAAGAGTGCAATGATGAAACTTGGTATTACAGGAATGACTGTATCTCACGTACTCGGCTGCGGCGTACAGAAAGGCAAACCGGAATACTACAGAGGCGTACAGATCGAAGCAAATCTGTTGCCCAAGATTCAGGTTGATATAGTTGTCAGTGCAGTTCCTGTAAGAGATGTAATCGAAACAGCAAAGAAAGTTCTTTACACCGGTCATATCGGCGACGGAAAAATCTTCGTTTACGATGTTGAAAATGTCGTAAAGGTTCGTACCGGAGAAGAAGGTTTCGATGCACTTCAGGATGTTGAATAAAAATCCTTAAAAGGTATATCGGGTGGGGAATAAAAAAGTTCCCCGCCCGGATAATTTATTTTTTGCGATGCAAGCGTTAATCTTGCAAAAAAATATACAAGGAAGATTTAAACTATGTGTTCAATAATGGGATACTGCGACTCACTCGCAGATGAAGATACATTTAAAAAAGGACTCGATAAAACAATTACAAGAGGTCCCGATGCAACTAAAATAATCGATACGGGAAGAGGCCTTTTAGGCTTCCAGCGTCTCTCAATTATGGGACTTACGGAATCCGGAATGCAGCCGTTTGAATTGAATGGAAACTACGTTGTATGCAACGGAGAAATATACGGATTCGAAAAAATCAAAAGAGGATTAAAAAGCAAGGGATACAAATTCATGAGCGATTCCGACTGTGAGATTCTCCTGCCCCTCTATAAAGAATACGGCACGGACATGTTTAAAATGCTTGATGCCGAATATGCACTTATCATATATGACAAAGAAAATGACGAATATATCGCCGCAAGAGACCCCATCGGAATTCGACCTCTCCACTACGGATACGATAAAAACGGCGTGATTCTCTTTGCGAGTGAAGCAAAAAACCTGGTGGGAATATGCGATAAGATTATGCCCTTCCCTCCCGGACACTACTATAAAGACGGAAAATTCATAAGCTATCGTGATATGACGGAAGTCAAAGAAGTTCACAGCGATTCTCTCGATGTGATCTGTGGAAACATTCGCGAAAAACTTATTGCAGGCGTCGAAAAAAGACTTATCGCCGATGCAAAAGTCGGTTTCCTTTTATCGGGCGGTCTTGACTCTTCTTTGGTCTGTGCAATAGCAGCAAAGAAAAGCGAAAAGCCCATTAAGACCTTTGCAATCGGAATGACCGAAGACGCCATAGATTTAAAATACGCAAAAGAAGTGGCTGATTATATCGGAAGCGATCATACGGAAATCTATATGACTCCGGAAGAAGTAATAAGTTCACTCGAAGATGTCATTCATTTGCTCGGAACATTCGATATAACCACAATCCGTGCAAGCATGGGAATGTATCTTCTTTGCAAGGCTATCCATGAACAAACCGATATAAGAGTCCTCTTAACGGGTGAAATTTCCGATGAACTTTTCGGATACAAATATACGGACTTTGCTCCCAACGCTTCAGAATTTCAGGAAGAATCCAAAAAGCGTATAAGGGAACTTCACATGTATGATGTCCTTAGAGCTGACAGATGCATAAGCGTCAACTCTCTCGAAGCCAGAGTTCCTTTCGGAGATCTCGATTTTGTCGAATATGTAATGTCGATAGATCCCGAACTTAAATTAAACAAATACAACAAAGGAAAATATCTTCTTCGTCACGCTTTTGAAGGAGATTATCTCCCTCATGATATTCTCTACCGTGAGAAAGCCGCTTTTTCGGATGCCGTAGGTCACTCGATGGTCGACTATCTCAAAGAATATGCCGAGAAAATGTATACGGATGAAGAGTTTAAATCCTTAAGCGCTTCTTATAAACATGCAAAGCCGTTTACAAAGGAATCTCTTCTTTACAGGGAAATCTTCGAAAAATACTATCCCGGTCAGGGTGAAATGATAGTAGATTTCTGGATGCCCAACAAATCCTGGAAAGGATGCAACGTCAACGATCCCTCCGCCAGAGCTCTGTCCAATTACGGCGACAGCGGAAAATAATCGAAGACGATCATCATATAAAAATCTTCCTTAATAAAGAACGCCCGGTCTGTCCAGTACTTCTCCGGACGTTCTTTTTCATTGTCACAAAAATTAATCAAACCTTTTATTTTTGTTTTTAAACCGATTGACAAAGAATTAAAAAAATAGTATATTTGACGGGTAAAAAGGCAATGGGGTCTTTAATGCTTAGGCATTAAAGACCCTTTTTTTCTTTTTTAAAGGATTTTTTGGAGGATTTTTATATGGCAAATTGCGCAATTGTCGGTATCAACTGGGGCGATGAAGGAAAAGGCCGAATGGTCGACCTTCTGACCGAAGATTATGATGTTGTAGTTCGTTTTCAGGGCGGCGGTAATGCAGGTCATACCGTCATCAATGAAAAAGGCAAATTCGCACTTCATCTTCTCCCCTCCGGAGTATTCAGAGACGGTGTCGTGAATATTCTCGGTAACGGTGTGGCTCTCGATCCCGAGAACCTTTTAAAAGAAATCGAAGACGTAACTTCGAAGGGTGTCGCTATTACACCCGACAACTTGAAAATCAGTGACAGAGCTTCTCTTCTCCTTCCCTGGCATCGCGAGCTGGACGAACTTGAAGAGCAGAGACTTGCTGACAAAAAATACGGTTCCACCAAGCAGGGAATCGCACCTTTCTATTCAGACAAATATCAGAAGAAAACCATTCTTGCGGGCGAACTTTTTTATCCCGAAGAATTAAGGTCACATCTTGCAGATCTTCTTGAGTGGAAAAATCTCACTTTAACAAAAGTATACGGTGCTAAAGCTTTCACCATGGAAGATTTGGAAAAGTGGCTTAACGATTACTGCGAAAGAATCAAACCTTTCGTAAGCGATACCGGTCTTTTCTTAAAGAATGCTCATGAAGAAGGCAAACAGATTCTCTTCGAAGCACAGCTTGGTTCTTTGAGAGATCTTGATTACGGTATTTATCCTTATACCACTTCTTCGAATACCACAGCTGCATATGCACCCATCGGTTCGGGTTATGCCGCTGCAAAAATCGATGATGTAATCGGTGTTGTAAAAGCATATTCCACCTGCGTCGGAGAAGGACCTTTTGTATGCGAAATGTTCGGCGACGAAGCTGAAGAATTAAGAAAAGCCGGATTTGAATACGGCGCAAAAACCGGTCGTCCCAGACGTGTCGGTCCCATCGATATCGTCGCTACAAAATACGGTGTTGAAGTTCAGGCAGCAACACAGATTGCCCTCACAAAGCTTGACGTTCTTTCTTATATGGACGAAATTCCCGTATGTACCAAATATATCGTAAACGGCAAAGAAACCGACCGTTTTCCTTTCCCCATGGCACTTAATGATGCCAAGCCCGTCATCAAGACATTCAAGGGATGGAAATGCGATATTTCAGGTATAAGAAAATGGGAAGATCTTCCCAAGGAAGCAAGAGATTATGTTCTCTTCATAGAAAAAGAAATCGAATGTCCGATTAAATTTGTTTCCGTCGGTGCGGAAAGAGAAAGCATTATTGTGAGGTAAAAATGAACGATAAAATATTGGTTCTCGATTTCGGCGGACAATACAATCAGCTCATTGCACGCCGTGTCAGAGAGCATCATGTATATTCGGAGATTAAGCCTTACAACAAAATCTCCGTCGAAGAAATAAAAGAAGCCGGCTACAGCGGAATAATATTCACCGGCGGACCCAACAGTGTGTACGACCCCGCTTCTCCTCATTACGATCCCGAAATACTTAACACAGGTATCCCCATACTCGGTATCTGCTACGGAGATCAGCTCATGTCTTTTATGGCAGGCGGCAAGGTTGAGAGCGCAGAGCATTCAAGCGAATACGGAAAGACAATGGTTAATTTCGAGGAGAACATCCTCTTTAAGGATATCCCCGAAATGAGCATTTGCTGGATGAGCCATACGGATTATATCAGCGAACTCCCTTCCGGATTTAAAAGAATCGGTTATACGGACAAATGTCCCATCGCCGCAATGTGCAATGAAGAGAAAAAACTCTACGGCGTACAATTCCATCCTGAAGTAACACACACCGAATACGGCAAACAGATTTTATACAATTTTCTCTTCCATGTCTGCAACTGCAGCGCCGACTGGAAAATGGAAAATTTCGCAGCTTCATGTATCGAAAAATACAAAGTCGAATTGAAGGATAAGAAGGTTCTTCTCGCTCTCTCGGGCGGTGTGGATTCTTCAGTGGTTGCTCTCCTTCTTCATAATGCAATCGGCAAAAATCTGACTTGCGTATTTGTGGATCACGGTCTTTTAAGAAAGAACGAAGCAGATTTTGTAGAAAAGACATTTAAAGACAAATTCGGTCTTAACCTTATAAGAGTAAACGCAAAAGACAGATTTCTTTCAAAGCTTGCGGGCGTTACCGAGCCTGAAACAAAAAGAAAAATCATAGGCGAAGAATTCATAAGAGTATTTGAAGACGAAGCCGGAAAACTCGGCAAGATAAATGTTCTTGCACAGGGCACGATTTATCCCGATGTAATTGAAAGCGGCAAGGGTGATTCGGCTGTTATAAAAAGCCATCACAACGTAGGCGGACTTCCGGATACCATTTCATTCGATTCGATTGCAGAGCCCTTAAGAGATTTGTTTAAGGATGAAGTAAGAGAAGTCGGAGAAAAGCTCGGAATACCCCAAGAACTTGTCTGGAGACAGCCCTTCCCGGGACCCGGTCTTGCAGTAAGAATCATCGGTGATATCACTGAAGAAAAAGTTTCCACCCTTCAGGATGCCGATGCAATCTTCAGAGAAGAGATCATCAATGCAAATCTTGAAAAAGATACCAACCAGTATTTTGCAGTGCTCACCGATGTTCACTCCGTCGGAGTAATGGGAGATGCAAGAACATACGGAGTAACGATTGCGCTGCGTGCGGTTACCACCGATGATTTTATGACAGCGGACTGGACCAGACTTCCTTATGAAGTTCTTGCTAAAGCCAGCAACAGAATCACCAACGAAGTAAAGGGTGTATCGAGAGTCGTTTACGACATCACTTCGAAGCCCCCTGCAACAGTCGAATGGGAATAAACCGGTCTGTAATTAACGGAGAAAAAACATGTGCGGAATAGTTGGATATACAGGAGTACAGGGCGCATCGCCCATACTCCTTGAAGGTCTTAAAAAACTTGAATACAGAGGATACGATTCTGCCGGAATCGCTCTCCTTAACGAAGGAAAGATATCGATTGCAAAAGTCACCGGACGTATCGCAAATCTTTGCGAAAAAACCAACGACGGAAAAGATTATCCCGGTACAACGGGAATCGGTCACACACGATGGGCCACACACGGTGCGCCGAGCGATACAAATGCACATCCTCATGTAAGCAACGACGGAAGATTCGCAATCGTACATAACGGCATCATCGAAAACTTTATGGCTTTGCACGAAGAACTGACAGCAAAGGGTTATCACTTTGAGAGCGAAACCGATACCGAAGTAATCGTTCATCTTCTTGAAATGTATTACAAGGGCGATATCAAAAAAGCCGTAATCAAAACGAGCGCAAGACTTCAGGGTTCATATGCTCTCGGTGTAATCTGTGCCGATGAGCCCGACAAACTTTTTGTTGCAAGAGAAGCAAGCCCCCTCATATTGGGTGTGGGCGTCGGAGAAAACTTCTTTGCTTCCGATGTGACGGCTCTGGTTTCTTATACAAGAAATGCCATTTATCTTGACGACGGAGAGTTTGCGGAAATCACTCCCGATGAAATAAAAGTATTCGACTGCACAGGGCAGGTTATAAACAAAAAAATCACGAGAATCGTATGGGATATTCAGGCTGCCGAAAAAGGCGGATACGAACATTTCATGTTAAAAGAAATCATGGAGCAGCCTCATGCTTTCAAAGCAACAATTGCTCCGAGAATCAACAACGATGAAATAGTTCTCGACGAAAGCGATCTTTCCAAAGAATATCTCGAAAGCGTCAACAAGATTGTGATCACTGCCTGCGGTTCGGCATATTATGCGGGATGTGCAGCCAAGTACACAATTGAAAAACTCTGCAGGGTTCCCGTTATCACGGAGCTTGCAAGCGAGTTGAGATATTCCGATCCTCTTATAGATGAGCATACGCTTTTAATCGTGCTCTCCCAGTCGGGCGAAACAGCCGATACGATAGCGGCAATGAAGGAATGCAAAAACCGAGGCGCTAAAACAATCGCCATCGTAAATGTCGTCGGAAGCACCATAGCAAAACTTGCAGACCATGCACTTTACACCTGGGCAGGTCCCGAAATTGCGGTTGCCACCACAAAAGGCTATACCACACAGCTTGCGGTGCTTTACCTTTTCGGACTTTATATGGCAAAGAAGCTTTCAAGAATCGATGATGAAGAATATGCAAGGCTTCTCACCGCATTAAAAACATTACCCAAAAAGATTCAGGAAACAATTGATACCAACGCAAAAATCCATAAAACGGCAATAAAATATTACGACAACAAGTCAATGTTTTTCATAGGAAGAAACACGGACTATGCCATTGCTCTTGAGGGCGCACTCAAGATGAAGGAAATATCATACATCCATGCCGAATCCTATGCAGCCGGTGAATTAAAGCACGGCACCATAGCTCTTATCGAGGAGCACAGACCTGTAGTTGCTCTTTGTTACAACGAATCGATAATGGAAAAAACATTAAGCAATATTGTTGAAGTAAAAGCAAGAGGTGCGGACGTTCTCGCACTTACCTACAAAGGAAACACAAAAATCGTTTCGGTCGCAAACGATGTAATCTATGTTCCGAAAGTTGAAACACTTTTCTCTGCGGCGGTAGAAATCGTACCGCTTCAGCTGCTCGCATATTATGTGGCCAAATTAAACGAATGCGATATTGACAAACCAAAGAATCTCGCAAAATCAGTTACCGTTGAATAATCATACTAACCAAACATAAATATAAGGAGGTTTCGAATGACAAAATATATTTTTGTAACCGGCGGAGTTGTATCAGGGCTTGGCAAAGGAATAACCGCAGCATCTCTCGGAAGACTTTTAAAATCACGCGGACTCAAAGTTGCCGCTCAAAAACTCGACCCTTACATAAATGTAGATCCCGGAACCATGAGTCCTTATCAGCACGGTGAAGTATATGTAACCGAAGACGGTGCCGAAACCGATTTGGACCTCGGACATTATGAGCGTTTTATCGATGAGGATTTAAACAAATATTCAAACCTCACTACCGGAAAGGTTTACTGGAACGTACTCAACAAGGAAAGACGCGGTGAATATCTCGGTTCAACGGTACAGGTAATCCCTCATATTACAAACGAAATAAAAGAATTTGTATATCGTGTCGGAAGCAAGACCAATGCAGATGTTGTAATAACCGAAATCGGCGGTACAATCGGCGATATCGAATCACAGCCTTTTATCGAAGCCGTACGTCAGATTTCCCTTGAAGCCGGCAGAGAGAATTCTCTCTTTATTCACGTAACTCTCGTGCCTTATCTTCATGCTTCGGACGAACATAAATCAAAGCCCACGCAGCATTCCGTAAAAGAGCTTCAGGGAATGGGAATCAATCCAAACATCATCGTATTAAGAGCTGATGAGCCCCTGGAAGAATCAATCTTTAAAAAGATATCGCTCTTTTGCAATGTAAAACCCGATTGCGTAATCGAAAACATTACTCTGCCCAACCTTTATGAAGCTCCTTTAATGCTTGAAAAATCAAACTTCTCATCGGTTGTTTGCAGAGAGCTCGGAATAGAAGCACAAGAAGCTGATCTTTCCGAATGGACCGCAATGGTTGAAAGCATCAAAACCAGAAACGAATGTGTCAACATCGGTCTCGTCGGAAAATATGTCGGTCTTCACGATGCATATCTTTCAGTTGCGGAAGCTTTGCGTCATGCCGGATATTTTCATAACACAAAGGTTAAGATCAACTGGATAGATTCGGAAGAATTAAACGAAAACACTATTGAAGAAAAACTCTCTTTTCTCGATGGAATTCTTGTACCGGGCGGCTTTGGAAGCAGAGGAATCGAAGGAATGATTCTTGCGGCAAAATATGCAAGAGAACATCATCTTCCCTACTTTGGCATATGCCTCGGAATGCAGATTGCCGTTATCGAATATGCAAGAGACGTTGCGGGAATTAAAGATGCAAATTCCGGAGAATTCGATGAAATCTGTGCAAATAAAGTAATCGATTTTATGCCCGGTCAAAGCGATGATATCGACAAAGGCGGTACACTTAGACTCGGCGCATATCCTTGCATCATAACCGAAGGAACAACTATGGAAAGATGTTACGGCGCAAAAGAAATAAGCGAGCGTCACAGACATCGTTATGAATACAATAATGACTATCGTGAAGTTTTAACAAACGCAGGCCTTACTATCGGCGGCATGTCGCCTGACGGAAACCTTGTGGAAACAGTGGAACTTACAAACGAAGATTTTTATCTCGGTGTTCAGTTCCATCCCGAATTCAAGAGCCGTCCAAACAGACCTCATCCTTTGTTTAAAGGGTTCATCGGCGCAGCATTAAAACATTATAAAGAACAAAATTAATCTGCTTAATGATTTCACGGAGAAAACTATGAGCATACATGAAGAATGCGGGGTATTCGGAATATATTCACCCAAGTCCTGCAATCTCGCTACACTTTCATATTACGGGCTTTTTGCTCTTCAGCACAGAGGACAGGAAAGCTGCGGTATCGTTGTAAACGATGACGGTCTTTTTACCTCTCACAAAGACATGGGACTTGTAAGCGAAGTATTTACAAGCGAAGTATTAAAGACTTTTCCGGATGCCACAATGGCTGTGGCACATACCAGATACGGCACAACGGGCGGTACCAACAGAAGCAACTGTCAGCCGATTGAGGTTAATCACCAGAAAGGAAGAATGGCTCTTGCACACAACGGAAATCTTTCAAATGCAGCCACTCTTCGAAATACATTGGAACTCTCGGGTGCGATTTTTCATACCACAAGCGATACGGAAATAATCGCATATATCATCACAAGAGAGCGACTCATTACAGGTTCGATCGAAGATGCTCTTTCACAGGCAATGTATTCTCTGGACGGAGCTTATTCTCTCGTTCTCATGTCGCCTCAAAAACTCATCTGTGCAAGAGACCCTTACGGATTCAGACCTCTTTGCTTTGGAAAAACACAGGACGGAATGTATGTCGTTGCAAGCGAAAGCGCTGCATTAAAAGCTGTCGGCGCAAAATTCGAACGCGATGTCGAACCCGGTGAAATCATTATTTTTTCAAAGAACGGTATCGTATCCAAAACAGAACATTGCGGCAAAAAAGAAAAAAGACTTTGTATTTTTGAATATATTTATTTCGCACGTCATGATTCGGTTATCGACAAAGTATGCGTGCATACGGCAAGACTAAATGCCGGAGCCGTCCTTGCAAAAGCACATCCCGTTGATGCGGATCTTGTAATCGGTGTTCCCGATTCAGGTCTTGATGCAGCACTCGGATACAGCAGGGAATCGGGAATCCCTTACGAAACAGGACTTATCAAAAACAATTATATCGGAAGAACATTTATCGCACCCGGAGACAGACTTGACAAAGTCAGAATCAAACTCTCGGCAATAGAAGATGTCGTCAAAGACAAACGCATCGTATTGATAGATGATTCAATTGTGCGCGGTACCACGAGCGGCCGTATCGTAAAGCTTTTAAAGGAAGCAGGAGCAAAAGAAGTGCATATGAGAATCTCCTCTCCTCCTTTTCTTCATCCCTGTTATTACGGTACGGATATTGACTCTGAAGACAATCTGATTGCATGCTCCCACAGCGTTGAAGAAATAGCGAAAATAATCGGAGCTGATTCACTCGGTTTCCTTCCCGTTGAAGAACTCGGTTCTCTTACGGGCAATGAAAATTACTGCAGTGCATGCTTCAGCGGAAAATATCCTACGGCTTTGCCGAGTGATACAAGAAAAGACAGATTCGAGAAGCGTTTATCAGAGCTTTGATTATCAAAAAAACATACAAGTTACCCAAAATTAAAATCAACCCTGCGAAAATCAGGTTAGTTTTTAAGCAATGAAAAAAGAGGAATAATAAATGAAAACCTCGAAAGATTTTAACAGAAAAATAATACTCGAAGACGGCAGCGAATACGAAGGTTTTGCATTCGGAGACGAAGAAGATAAAGTATGCGAAATCGTATTCAATACATCAATGGTCGGATATCAGGAAATAATATCCGATCCTTCGTATACATATCAGGCCGTTGTAATGACTTATCCGTTAATCGGAAACTACGGAATGGCGTCCGAGGATTATGAAACCGTGGTACCCACAATCGGCGCATTAATCGCACGCGAAATTAACGACGAACCCTCCAATTTCAGAAGTGAAAAAAGCGTGAACGAAGTTCTTAAGTCATTTAAGATACCCGGAATTTACGGACTGGATACAAGAAAGCTTACGCGTTCCATAAGAGATCTCGGAAGCAGAAAAGTCTTAATCACGGGAATTGACACCGCGCTCGAAAAAGGACTTGAGATTTTAAAAAACACCGACATTCCAAAGGATGCGGTTTCCAAAGTAAGCTGCAAGGAAATGATTTCATATCCGGGAAGCAATTCTTTGTCATCACATCCGAAAAAGAATTTAAATGTGGTAGCCATCGACTGCGGCATGAAGCAAAATATCGTAAGATCCCTGACAGCCAGAGGGTGCAATGTCATCAAGGTTCCCTGGAATACAAAAGCGGAAGATATCATAAGACTTAATCCCGACGGAGTATTTATTTCAAACGGACCGGGAGACCCCACGGATGTTGTTGAAACCATCGAGACCATAAAGGAACTCATCGGTAAATATCCAATCTTCGGTATATGTCTCGGACATCAGATTATATCTCTTGCAAGCGGAGCAAAGACATACAAGCTTAAATTCGGTCACAGGGGAGGCAATCATCCCGTAAGAAATTTAAAGACGGGGAAGATTGAAATCACATCTCAAAACCACTCTTATGCTGTAGACAATGAAAGTATCAAAAATACAAATCTTGAAGTAACACATATCAATCTGCTCGACGGCACAATCGAGGGTGTGTCCAATAAATCGGACAGATTGTTTTCGGTGCAGTATCATCCGGAGAGTGCGCCTGGGCCTCAGGACAGTTCGTATTTGTTTGATGAATTTATTGATTTGATGCACGTAAAACGAGGATAAATAAATGCCTAAGAGAAATGATATTAAAAAAGTACTTGTCATAGGTTCGGGACCGATTGTAATCGGTCAGGCCGCAGAGTTTGATTATGCCGGAACGCAGGCCTGTCTGGCTTTAAGAGAAGAAGGATATGAAGTAATACTCTGCAATTCCAATCCCGCGACCATTATGACTGATACAGCCATAGCAGACAAAGTATATATGGAGCCGCTTACTCTTGAATACATTGCCAAGATTATCCGATATGAGCGACCCGATGCAATTCTTCCCGGAATCGGAGGTCAGACCGGACTTAACCTTGCAATGCAGCTTGAGAAAAAAGGTATTTTAAATGAGTGCCGCTGCGAATTGCTCGGCACAAAAAGCAAGAGTATCGAGAGAGCCGAAGACAGAGAACTTTTCAAGGAACTCTGTGAAGAACTCGGCGAACCCGTGCTTCCTTCCGATATTGCATCAAGTGTTGAAGAAGGTTTGAAAGTCATTGAAAAAATAGGCTATCCTGTCGTGCTTCGACCTGCTTTTACACTCGGCGGAACAGGCGGAGGATTTGCGGAAAACGAAGAAGAATTTTTGCCTTTGATGAAAAATGCTCTCGCACTCTCTCCCGTCACACAGGTATTAATCGAAAAAAGCATTAAAGGATTCAAAGAAATAGAATACGAAGTAATGCGCGATTCAAACGATACCGCCATTGCCATCTGTAACATGGAAAACCTCGATCCCGTCGGTATTCACACCGGCGATTCGATTGTTGTATGTCCTTCGCAGACACTCACCAACAAAGAGTATCACATGTTACGAGACAGTGCTTTGAAAATAATCAGAGCACTTGAAATCGAAGGCGGATGCAATGTGCAGTTTGCACTCGATCCGAATTCATTCCGGTATTATTTAATCGAAGTCAACCCGAGAGTATCGCGTTCATCCGCTCTCGCTTCCAAAGCCAGCGGCTACCCCATCGCGAGAGTATCCGCCAAAATCGGTGTGGGAATGACTCTCGATGAAATTCAGATTGCCAACACACCCGCATCTTTTGAACCGACTCTTGATTATGTCGTAACAAAAATGCCGAGGTTTCCTTTTGATAAATTTACGGACGCAAACAATTCGCTCGGCACACAGATGAAAGCCACGGGCGAAGTCATGAGTGTCGGACGTACATTCGAAGAAAGCCTTTTAAAAGCTGTTCGTTCGCTTGAGATAGGATTGTTCCATCTGTACAATTCAAAGTTTGATTTTAGCAGCACGGATGAACTTATGTCCTATATAAAAATAGGAACCGACGATCGAATTTATGCCATCGCCGAACTTTTAAGAAGAGGCGTTGACGAGAAAACAATCCATGCACAAACAGCAATTGATTCTTTCTTCTTAAGAAAGATAAGAAACATAACCGACGCGGAAAAAGAACTTGTTCGAAACAAAGGCAATAAAGATATTCTTCTTTCCGCAAAGAAAATGGGATTCTCCGATAAGGAAATAGGAATTCTCTGGGAGACGGATGAAGAAGAAATCTTCAGATTAAGACATGAGTTTAATATAAAACCCGTGTACAAAATGATAGACACATGCGCTTCCGAATTCGAAAGCTACATCCCGTATTTTTATTCGACATACGAAGATGAAAATGAGTCCGTCATTTCCGACAGAAAGAAGGTAATCGTTCTCGGCAGCGGTCCCATAAGAATCGGTCAGGGCGTTGAATTCGATTATTCCACGGTGCACGCCGTAATGACCATCAAATCAGCCGGATACGAAGCCATAATCATTAACAACAATCCCGAAACCGTATCCACGGATTATACCTGCTCCGACAAGCTTTACTTCGAACCTCTCTGTGTCGAAGACGTAATGAATATTATTGAACTTGAAAAGCCCGAAGGCGTCATAGCAACTCTCGGCGGACAGACTGCCATCAACCTTGCAGATCCTCTTGCAAAGCGCGGCGTAAAGATAATAGGTACGGGATGCGATGCCATAGACAAAGCTGAAGACAGAGATCTTTTCGAACATCTTCTTAAAGAGCTTTCCATTCCTCAGCCCAAAGGATGTGCCGTAACAAGCATAGAAGCCGGCATAAAGGCAGCTTCCGAAATCGGATATCCCGTTCTTGTTCGTCCTTCCTTCGTTCTCGGCGGTCGTGCAATGCAGATTGTGGCCAAGGAAGAAGAACTTATTAAATATCTTAAAACTGCAGTTGAAATAGACGAAGACAAGCCCGTTCTTGTCGACAGATACATTAGAGGAAAAGAAGTCGAAGTGGATGCCGTCTGTGACGGTACGGATGTATTTGTTCCGGGCATCATGGAACTTGTGGAGCGTACCGGTGTTCACTCCGGAGACTCCATAAGCGTATATCCTTCATACAGTCTGTCGGATAAAGTTAAAAACACCATCCTTGATTATACAAAAAGACTTGGTCTTGGTATCGGAATAATCGGTCTTTACAACATTCAGTTTATTGTCGATCCAAACGATGAAGTTTACATCATAGAAGTTAATCCCCGTTCTTCGAGAACAGTGCCTTTCCTTTCAAAGTCTACAGGCTACTGCCTCGCGGATATCGCCACTTACGTAATACTCGGAACGTCTCTTCGCGAACAGGGAATAACGGAAATTTATCCTAAAGAAAAATCGCGTTTCTATGTAAAGGTTCCCGCCTTTTCATTCTCCAAGCTTCGCGGTATGGACTCATATCTTTCACCCGAAATGAAATCAACGGGCGAAGCCATCGGATACGACAAGAAGCTTCATCGTGCAATGTACAAAGCAATGATTGCATCGGGGCTTAAGCTTAAAAACTACGGTACACTTCTTGTAAGTGTTGCAGATGAAGACAAGGAAGAAACGCTGCCTCTTGTAAAAAGATTTTACAGAATGGGATTCAATATCGAAGCGACCACTGTTACGGGAGAATTCCTTAAAGAGCACGGTGTGAAGACAAGAATCCTTCACAAGCCAAGCGAGGGAAGCAACGAAATTCTCGATGCCATAAACTCCGATTACGTAAGTTATATCATCAACACACGTGCGGTATTATCAGGCAATCATTACGGCGACGGTGTTGCAATAAGACTTAAAGCCACTCAGAACAACATCACAATGTTAACATCTCTGGATACGGTAAGAATGCTTCTTGACGTACTTGAAGAAGTAACAATGGGAATATCCACCATTGATTCCGAATAAACAAAAAATATAACTGCATTTAACATAAATTGTTATCTGCAGGAAACGATAAGAGGAAGGAGAAAGATATGCACTTTACAAAAATGCACGGTCTCGGAAACGATTATTTGTATGTATACGGCGAAGTACCGGAAAACATAAAAGATTTATCAATTAAATTATCGGACAGACACTTCGGTGCCGGTTCCGACGGTATGATATATATCTCTCCGTCGGACAAGGCGGACTTTACCATGCGTATATTCAACGCCGACGGAAGCGAAGCAAAAATGTGCGGAAACGGTGTCAGATGTGTGGGAAAGTATGTGTACGATAAAGGGTACACCGACAAAAAAAGATTAAAAATCGACACACTCTCCGGAATCAAATATCTTTCCCTTGAAGTCGTCGGAGGAAGCGTAACAAGCGTATCCGTCGATATGGGCGAAGGAATGCTCGGTGAAGATCTCACACTTAATGTACTTGATTCAACCGTAAAAACCACTCCCGTTTCAACAGGCAACCCTCATACAATCATCTTTGTCGATAATGCCGAAGCTGCACCTCTTACAAGTTACGGTCCCGTAATCGAGCACGATGATCATTACCCTGACGGAGTAAATGTGGAATTCGTCGAGGTACTTGCAAGGAATGAGCTTCGCATGCGTGTATGGGAGAGAGGAAGCGGAGTAACAATGGCATGCGGCACAGGTGCATGCGCTTCTGCTTTTGCATCCGTAAAGAAAAATTATTGCGATTACGATACACCGATAAAGGTACATCTTGACGGAGGAACTCTACTCATTACAATCACATCCGAAGACAAGATTATCATGCAGGGTCCCGCGACATTTGTGTACGAAGGAGATGTCCGATAAGGCGGACATATAACAGGAGAAGATAAAAATGATTACACCCAACATGCATTATGCAGAATTAAAAGACTCATATCTTTTTTACAATATATCATTAAAGACTAAAAAATATCTTGAAGACAATCCCGACAAAAAACTTTTGCGTCTCGGAATCGGAGATGTATCTCTCCCTCTTTGCGATGAGGTAATTAAAGCTCTTCACCAAGCTGTAGACGATCAAAGCGTTAAGGAAAATTTCCACGGATATATGCCTGAAGCAGGTGCTCCCTTTTTAAGAAGTGCCATTGCAAATTATTATAAAAGACGTAATGTGAATCTTTCCGATGACGAAGTATTTGTATCAAGCGGTGCATCGGACGAACTCGGTGATATTCTCGATCTTTTTGACCGCTCTTCCACGGCGCTTGTAATCGAGCCCGCATATCCTGCATATGTGGATGCAAACGTGATGGCAGGAAGAAAGATAGTTCATCTCTCATCCTCCAAGGAAGACGGCTTTGTTCCGCTTCCGAGCGACGAGGCAAAAGCAGATATTATTTATCTCTGCTCACCCAACAACCCTACCGGTGCGGTATTTGACCGCGAGAAGCTCTCTGAGTGGGTAAATTTCGCCAATAAGAACGGCAGCGTCATTTTATTCGACGCAGCATATGAAGCCTTTATAGATGACGATACGCTGCCTCACAGCATATTCGAAATTGAAGGGGCAAGAACATGTGCAATCGAAATATGTTCATTCTCCAAAACGGCAGGCTTCACAGGCACAAGACTCGGTTATACAGTAATCCCCAAAGACCTCGAGCGAAACGGTATGAATTTCAACGCCATGTGGCTTAGAAACCGTACTACAAAAACCAATGGTGTTTCATACATAATCCAAAAGGGCGGCGCAGCAGTTTTCACCGATGAAGGTTTAAAACAGATTCATGCAAATATCGATATCTACAAAAACAATGCACGCATACTTATGGAAGTCCTTGATAAACTTGGCATATGGTATTGCGGCGGAAAGAATTCACCCTACATCTGGATGAAATGTCCGGGCAATATGGGAAGCTGGGAATTCTTCGATTATCTCTTAACAAACATTCAGGTAGTCGGCACTCCCGGAGAGGGATTCGGCGCATGCGGTGAAGGTTATTTCAGATTCTCCATGTTCGGAAGTGTTGAGGATACCAAAGAAGCAGCAAGAAGATTGTATGATCTTTTAAAATAAAGTGATATTCAGTCAATCTGTTATTTAAAAACAAATCATGTTACCGACAAAATCTTTCATATAAAAATCCAAAAAAAGAAAAAAGCTTTGCAACCGAAAGGAAGCAAGGCTTTTTTCGTATCAATTAATCGAGAATTCATTCTCTAAAACTTCTTATTCGGCAGCATCCTTAAATGCTTTGAGTAAATCTTTGTATTCCTCGTAAGCGGGGATATCGGGGAAATCAGCTTTAATCTTTTCCGTCGATCTGAAAAGGAATCCTGCCTTGGATGCCTGAATCATTGCAAGATCGTTGAAGCTGTCTCCTGTTGCGATTGTATCAAATCCGCAGCTTTGCAATGCCTTAACCGTGGTGAGCTTTGACTTCTCGCATCTCATTTTGTATCCGGTAATCATACCGTCATCTCCGACGATTAAACTGTTGCAAAAGATTGTGGGCATTCCGAGTTTCTTCATGAGAGGTTTTGCGAACTGCTCGAATGTATCTGATATGATAATCGTCTGCATATTGTCGCGAAGCTCATCAAGAAATTCCTTTGCTCCGTCAAGAGGATCAATCTTGTCTATTGTATCCTGTATCTCTTTTAATCCGAGACCGTGCTCTTTTAAAATCTTTAATCTGAAATTCATCAGCTTATCGTAATCAGGCTCGTCTCTCGTTGTAATCTTCAATTCATCTATTCCGCTTGCTTTGGAAAAAGCAATCCAAATCTCAGGAACAAGTACACCTTCAAGATCAAGACATGCTACATTCATTCCCATGTTTTAAATCTCCTTTGTCTGAATAATACTTTGCTATTTTATAACATATCCGTGCAATTAACAAGGAGATTCTCGGAGATTATCTGGAAAGTTCTGCCATTCTCTCCGTAATGGAATTCATGATTTCGAGAGATGATTCGATCTTTTCCATGTTTCTGTGGCTGATGTTAATCATCTCTTCTGTGCTTGCCGTAAATTCTTCACTTGTGGCCATAAGCATTGAAGTACCGTCAACAACTCGGTTGTTGGAGTCTTTAACACTCTTCATGTCTTCCTTGATCTTTTCAAGTTTGGCACTTAATTCTTCCGAACGTTTCTTGGTTTCGTTAAGCTGTGTCTTTGTAACTTCCACCAGTTCTGTCTGAACATTGGCGGTCTTTACTGTCTTGCCCGCTTTGTCGGAGACCTCGCTTGCATTGTCCATAAGTTCATGGAGAATGCTTGTGATCTGCTCTGTGGAATCCTTGGTCTGTGCAGCGAGGTTACTGATTTCATTTGCAACAACCGCAAATCCTCTTCCTGCTTCTCCTGCTCTTGCCGCTTCAATCGAAGCATTGAGTGAAAGGAGATTGGTCTGACTGGAAATGCTTAAGATGATATCGGTAATGTTCATTGCACGTTCGGATGAATTCTGCTGTTTCTCTGCAGCTTCCATCATCTGATTTCCGACTTCGGTATTTTCTGCAGCTTTTACTACAAGGCTTTCCATATCTTCAAGACTCTTGTTTAAGATTTTCATCATATCTTCCGCAGCATCAACTGCTTCAAGAGTCATCTTTTCTGTTTCTTCAACAAGCTTCTGAATATCGCTTGTCATCTGTGTCTGAATCTCTACGGCATTGACATTCTCTTCGTTGCCCTGACCGATCTGTTCCATCGCGGTGCAGACCTGAGCGGATGATTCGTTTAATTCATCAAGGCTGGATTTAAGAACTTCAACATGTCCGCCGACTTCTTCGGTAACACTTAAAATATGTTCGCTTGTTCTGGATCTTTCTTCTGCAGCCTTCTCTATTTCGCTGATATTCTCTTTCATGAAATTGGTAAGGAGCTTGGATCCCAAAATGGTTGAAACCATAACAAGAATGGAAATAATGATTTCAATCATTGCAATTTCAATCGCAAGATCGGGGAACAAAAGTGTGGAAAAGTTGGTGATTGCTTTAATAATATTTAGAATGATATAAACCACGCCGAGACCGATGGTAATCTTTCTGTCAAGATACATAACCATAACAATCATAACGGGAATCAAATAAGGATAAAGCGAACCGGATATAGATGTAAACATCATTACGGCAAATACGATTGTAAATGCGATTGCAACATACACACGCAAGAAATCCGGCGGAAGAATCAGTGTCACAACAATTGTTACAACAAGATTGAGTGCTATCAATACAAGCGGAACAATACTTAACAGAGGATTCATGTCCGCTGCCTGTGTAAGCTGTGCAATAAGACCGAATGAAGCAAATATCGAAGTAACGATAATTACAGCCAGCAAAAGTTTGTTTACTCTTTTTACCTGTCCTGGCTGAAGTTTAAAAGATGTCATACTATTCCCCTCCACACATATATTTTTGTGCATTTCCGTAGTATTTTATTTTATCACAACACCACCGGAGTGTCAAAACGGACAAAAATATGAAAAGCCCTTATAATACGGCATTTTCGGCGCATGAGCATCACGCTTTGAATATGTCCGAAATGCCATTTAGCGTATTATCTCGTCTATCGTTGTTACCGTACTGAATGTCCCCTGATGTTTTTGAATAATGTCACGCAGTTTCTGAAGTTCAAAATAGTTTACGTAGCAGATAAGAGTCTTGTTTTCTCCGGCGATCGCGCCTTTGGACTCGATAATCGTGCAAGTCTTGTTTAAATCTTTTTTAATGCTCTCGATAAGTTCGGCCTCATTCTTGGTTATGATTGTAACCTGTTTGATGGCTTCGAAATGATCCGTATATCTGTCAATGATAACCGTAGCCACTATGTATACAAGGAGACTCAAAAGCGATGCATTTCTGTCGATGAGAATAAATACCGCCGTATACACGCAAAGATTAAATCCTACGAGTATCGGCATCATGCTGTAGTTTCTGCCTGTTTTGTCTGTGATTTTCTTAAGGATGATATTGGCAAGTATTTCCGAACCGTCAATACATCCGCCGCTTTTAAGAATAAGCGACAGTCCGATTCCAAGCAGCGCTCCGCCAAATGCAACCGCGATGAAATGTTCCGTATTGAGTTCGAACGGTATTCTTTCAAAAAGGGCAAGTCCAAGGGTATATGCAAGCGAACCGACAATCGCCTTAATCGAAAATTTGATTCCGAGAATAAAGAATCCCCCGATTACGAATGGAATGAATATCAAAAATACGCAAAGGGAAAGATTGAATCCCGTAAGTTTGCTTATAATGATGGCAATTCCCGCCGTACCGTAATCAATGGCATCATTCGGAAGCAAAATGCATGCTACCGAAAAACTTGCGAGCAAAGCTCCGATTACTATAAAAAATACCGATGTAAAACTTCCCAAAAATCTCTTTGTGCTCATAGATACAATTATAGTTTCAAAAAAATGCCGTGTCTACGGATTTTACTTGATTTTAAGCATTTTAAGGCCGTAAAATCATATATATAATGTAATTTCTTGTAATGTAATCTTTCACATGTTATAATTCAAAAAGTTTTAGGAGGAATGTATCATGAAAAAATTTATTTCACTTTCAGTTACTTTATGTATGTTACTTTCCCTTATCGGTTGCCAGCTTGTTCCCAATGTAGGCAATCTTCTTAACGGAAAAAACAATAACAATCAGGTAACGGTAACAACACCCGATCCCGTAACACCCGATGTGGTTGCTCCCGATCCCGTAAAGCCCGATCCCGAGCCTGTTGAACCCGAGCCCGAACCCGAACCCGAGCCTGTTGAACCCGAGCCCGAACCTGTTAATCCCCCTATAGTATCAGGATATGTTGAGCCCACGGAACTCGGCGACAGCGTTTATGATTATCAGGTCAGCATCAACGGTCAGATCTTACAGCTCCCCATGTATGTTGACGATCTGCTTTCACTCGGCTGGACACTCAACAAGTACAGTGACAGTCTCGATGACACACTTAAGTCAGGATATTATAATTTATATTCTTTCGATAAAGATGGCATGAAGATCGGTGTAGATATCTGCAACTGGGATATCAATGCAAAGCCCGCACGCGAATGCGTTGTCAACGGTATCGATATACGCGATACCGATGTGAAGGGTGCAGACGTTAAGTTACCCGGCGGTATCGACTTTTTCTCATCAACCCGTGACGATGTCGTTGCGGCATACGGCGATCCTTCAGATCTTTACGAAGGCTCGGTATTGGAGACAGAATATGCTCATCTTACTTACAGCGAAGATTACAGCAGAGAAGTAAGAATCTCCATCAACGTCACCGAAGGCTCTCGCATCGACGGTGTCACCATCGATAACTTCGTTGAACCCGAAGGTTTCGTACAGGGCGAAATCAGCACTGAAGTCCCTGCTATCGCAGCAGCTTATGTAGCTCCTACAGCTCCTTCCGACAACCCCGAAGATTACATCTTCGAGCTTGAAGGTGCTTTATACAAACTTCCCTGCCCCGTAAGTGAATTCACAAAGAACGGCTGGGAAATCGTTGAAAGCAAATCCGAAGATACCATCGAAGGAAGCGGTTCCGGCAGGGTTACTTTAAGAAAGAACAACTGGGAGTTCTGGGATTACGTAAGAAACTACGATGAGAACGCAACTTCCATTGAAAACTGCTTTGTAGATGCTTTCGAGATGAGAGATCACGACGCAAATGTTAAAGTTAAGATCTGCGGCGGTGTCGAATATCACAACAACCTCGATGAAGCATTTAAGATTCTTGAGCCTTTGGGATTTATTCGTGAAAACGATGAAAAAGATGATACAAAGGGATATATCGGCTACGACGGCGGTTCTTCTTTCAACGGATATTCAATGTACTTCTATGACGGAGAAATCAAGGATATCACTATTAAAAATGAACTTAAGAAGAAAGAGATTATGGCTCTTTACGGACTTGAATAAAATTGAATTTTAAAAGCCTCGGCTTCGGCCGAGGCTTTTTTATTGATGTGTCATCTTCCATTCAAGGTAAGGAGGATTGCTGTATAGACGAATCGTCTTTTCTCTTCCAAACACATTTATCTTACATTCATAATTAAGCGTGTTGTTGGTCACGATAAGACCGTCGGGCATCGTCCTTGCGCCCTGATGGGACAAATCTCTGCATTCTTTTATCGAATATGCCTGATATTGCCCGTCCTCGTCGGATATTCGAATCCTCAGCGGTGTAACTTTCCCGTCCCTGGCATGCAGGCAAATAACATCTGCTTTTACCGGTTGCATAACTATACCTCTTTCGTATCTGTAATAACAGAACATTTGTTCGTGTTTGTAAAGAGGTATTATTGCCGATTATCGGGAAATATTCATGGTGTTTCTGCACTCGGGATACCCGCTGCATCCCCAGAATTCACCGAATTTACCGTTTCTTATCACCATTCTTTTGCCGCATTTTGTACACTGCGGCACTGTTTTGATTCCGCTTTCAAACTTATCGGTTTCAGCCTTAAGGCATTCGTATACCTTTTGGTTCATCCTGCAGTCAATGAGGGCTCTGTGCGCACCCTCAGGCGATATTCCGAAATGCTCTGCAAGAACGGTCAGATTTCTGTGTGCCATCTCGGGCATACAATGTCTTGCCAGAATCAATGTATCGACATAATCATTCGCGGGAACCTTCCCGTCAAACTGAAGCATGCATTCCATCTTTAAAAAATTCATGTCAAATGATTTGATATTGTGTCCGACAAGAATGTCTTCGCCTATAAAATCAAGAAAACCGGTCAATGCTTCTTTCATCTTTGGTGCATCTTTAACCATATCATCGGTGATTCCGTGCACCGCGACCACATCTTCCGTGATATGCTGTTCGGGATTGATTAAAGTGGAAAACTCCTCAATGACCTTATGATTAACCACCCTTAACGCCGACACTTCCACTATCCTGTCTCCGTCATAAGGATTCATCCCTGTGGTTTCAAGGTCAAAGACAACATAATCATTTTCGAATGTATTTAAGTTCTTTCCCAGTTCTTTTCCAAGCATTTTTCGTTAATACTCCGGTATTATTTCTATCACATCTTCCATGTATTCCGAAGAGCCGAACGCAATTATTGCGCTTATGATTGTGGGAACAAAAAATGCCGCAACGCAAAATCCCGTTTCTTTTCCGAATGCTCTGCACAAGGCAAATGTCGAGAATCTCCTTTCAAGTGCAAAAACAAAAAGGAAAATCAGCGTAACCAACGAAAGAATAATTATTGCACCGTCCACTGTCAACCTGGTACTGTCCGTCATTAAAGAAGATAAATCTGCCGATTCCGTAATTGCATCGCTCACTTCCTGCGTAATGTTTAAAACCAGTCTTAAGCAGAAAGTAATCGCATATAAAACCATATCTATGACAAACATCATTATTGCAGTCTTATGACCAAAGCCAATATGAAGGTAAACCCATCTTCTGTAAAAAGGAATAAGTCCTTTCCACCAATTTCCATCCGCTTTGTTTATAAGTACACATTCAACAACGATTCGGAATATCATTATCAGATAACTTAAAAGCGTTATTACCGCTGTTGCCAATAAAAGAATTACTGCCAAACCCAAAAGAGCAGCCATTAATCATCCTCCATTTTGCTTTTACACATTTTAACGTTACATTTTTAATTCAAGATCTTAATTATTTTACCGCTTTCATCCTTTACGAAATCATGCGGTTTGACGGGAGCTTTGCAATGAGGGCATTTGGTATCCACGCCTATTACATATACACCGTTGCAGTAATCGCATTGTTCTTCCCTGACAATTTCCGATTGAACGGCTTTGGCTTTTGGATAATAGATATCTCTCTTGGGGCTGAAATCCAGCATCAGAAGTGCCAAACTCACATAAAACAAATTGAAAATTATCAAGACCGCGACTCCTGCCCCACCGATGTGTTTTTTCATGGCTTTCGGTGTCAGTTCGTCGAATGCCGCCGTCATTGCTTCGCCTACGGAATATTTATTATCCTGCAAAAGGAATTTATGAAAATTCGAATTGAAAATTTCCGTCTCTTTGTATCCGAGTATCGAATCGGTGTCATCACCCTGCATGCCTTCCCAGTACCAGTCTTCAAATCCGGCATCTTTGGTCGCGCTTGTATATACTATGAGCCAGTGTTTTTCATCTTTAAAGCGATTGACATATTCATCGTATGCATAATCTTCAAGCGATTTGTAATAATCCTTCCAAACATCGTTTGAAGCGGTTAAAACGGCGGGCGTGATTCCCGTCACATCCTGAAAATGTTCAAGGGAGCTTCTTAAACTTTCCTCATCGTCAATCACTCCGAGATTATCTTCTATGACAATGTCCGAATTGTAATTAGCGGTGTCGATTTTCTTTGGAAAGTGTCCAAACAGAAACGTAAGGCCCACCGTAACTGCGACTGCCACCGAAAGAAAAAACATTGCCAAGAATATTCTTACGCCAAGATTTGATCTCGAAACGGCTATATCATAGTTCGCATATACGTATTGAGGCTTTTTCTTTCTGTAATAAACATATGTGGTGCTTCCTTCGAAAGGAAGCGACCTGACACGTTTTGGCGGTGTGCCCGAGCGGCTTCCCGATGAAGAATAACTTCTGTGCGAAGAACTGCTTCGATGAGATCTGCTGTGATGTCCTCCGCCGTGTGAACCGCCTCCGGATGAATGTGGCATATTATCCTCCGTTTTTTATTTTATATTTATAACATGGTTTCCGGCCTTATCATGAAGTCCGTCTGCCTTTTTGGCTAAAGATTTTACATGTCGGTATCATATGCTAGAAATCAATATCCGGGACTACCTGTATCTTGTAGTCAGGATATGCTGCCTGCACTTCCGACGATATGATTTTGTATGCTTCGGCTCTGTCAATGTCAAAGCTTATGACAACATCAAAACGTATTGTCTTTTTAACCGTATCCGCATAGAAACCGTGAAGCTGCAATCCCCATTCATGCGAGAGCACGATTTTACGGATTTCATCACGTATTTTTACCGCTTCGGCATCCTTGGTGTTATATGAATAAACACCGATTCCGGTAAGGATTACTCCTGTTTCCACGAATACTTTTTCCTGCAGTCTTCTGGTCAGTTTGTCGACATCTTCAACAGTCATCGTATCGGGAAGTTCAAGATGAACGGTACCGTAATTTTTGCTTGGACCGTAATTGAATAAAATCAAATCATACGCTCCTCTTACGTCACTTTCCTCGCATATGATTTTTCTGATCTTATCAAGTTCTTCCTTGTCTTCTCTCTTGCCCAAAATATCATTGACGGTCTCTATCATCATCTCGATGCCGGCTTTAACGATAAAGCCCGAGAGAATAAATCCGACATATGCTTCAAGCGAAATGTTCCAAATGATAAATACGATTGCCGAAGCAAGTACCGAGGAAGAAAGAATCGCATCAAACAAAGCATCGGAACCTGATGCGACAAGTGCGCCCGAATTGTATTTTTTACCCTGCTTTTTTACATATAATCCGAGAACGATTTTAACAACTATCGCAACGGAAATTATGATAAGTGAAACCGCACTGTAATCCGCTTTCTCGGGAGCTATGATTTTCTTTATGGATTCAACGCAGGATGTAATGCCGGCGTAAAGCACGATTGCCGACACTATCATGGAACTTAAATACTCTATTCTTCCGAATCCCAAAGGATGTCTTTTGTTGGGCTGCTTGGCACCGAGTTTGGCACCGATAATGGTAACCACGGATGACAAAGCGTCGGATAGGTTGTTTACCGCATCAAGCGTCACCGCAATCGAATTGGTAATAAGTCCGATTGCTGCCTTGAAAGCCGCCAAAAACACATTCGTCAGAATTCCTATTACACTTGTCTTAACTATGGCTTTTTCTCTGTTTTGCATATTATATCCTCTTAATACTCATAATATATATGCCGACTATTTTACCTTTTATTTGTGAAATCCGTGTTACGTTTTTTTACAATTCTTTCTCGTAGCAATAAAACTCCTGATCATACATAAAGCACTCACCGACATTTTTATATTCAAAAGAATCATATAAACGAAGTGCTTTTTTGTTGTGTTTGTTAACAAGGATATGAATGCCCTTGTATCCTCTTTTCTTTAATTCCTCTGTCAGAAACTCAAGCATGATTCTTCCGATTCCTTTGTTTTGAGAATCAGGCAAAACTGCGATTCTTGCAAACTCCGCTTCGGGTTCGAGATTTTTGTTCCAGCAGGTGAGCTTATTCACTTCCTCATCCTCTTCGATTGAAAAACATCCGTGAATTTTATCATTTATTATCATGACGAATAAAGCGTCTCTCGAAAGATCGAAATCTATGGTTTCGTTTGAGGGATAATGCTCATTCCAGGGGCACCCCTCGCGTCCTATTTGTGCGCGGTAAAGAGACAGAAGTTCTTCCCTGTCTTCTTCCTTTGCAAGTTCAATAACGTAATCCATTTTATAAAAATCCTATTCTTTTTGTTCTTTTAATTTGCCGGGCTTAAATGCCTCTTTTATGAATATGACAAGAATCAGAATATAACATACGGTCTTTGGAATCATAAGCATGCCAAGCATCGGTATAATCGAAACAATCGTGGCAACGGGCATGTAAAAGAGAAACGATAATGTAACATATAACCACATGCGTTTGAAATTTGAATTCAAGTTTCTTTTTTGGAAATAAATAACCACGATCAAAAGACCGATTGCCAGAAAAGGAACATTTCTAAGCACTCCCCAAATTACGCTGCTCTCACCCGTAAGCCAGTGGTTTCCGGGTGCCATGCAGATCATGATTCGACAGCACATTGATATAAACATTGCAATCATCACAAGATTTTTTTCTTTTTTGTCGGCCCACTCGTAAAGCTTTGTATGAAGAAAGAAAATCAGGATGTAAAAAACTGTCATCGTAATCGATGTGACAAGTTTGCCGAATCCAAGCCATGCCGTAAAATCCTTGTCGACAAAATAATTTAAAACTCTCGGTATCAGATGAAATGCGTCGCCGCATCCCAAAATCAGCGCCGAAAAGCCCATGAGTCTTCCGATGGAATCTTTTCTTTTCAAAAGCACGATGATTCCGGATGATATCGCAAAAAGCAAATATAAAATATCAAAAGTTGTTTCTCCGTATTTCATAAAACCGACCTTTCCGAAAGTTTATTTGTTTGTCAGAAAATGAGGCGAAAGCAGAGAGAAAAATCCTCCCGCGATTGCATTAAATGCCGCACCCGCGATAAGCATGATGCCCATATTCTTTAATACCAGTCCCGCGATGACAAATCCCATCGAAGGAATTGCTCCGAAATAAACAAACATTATCTGTATCATGGTCTTTAATGTCTGCGCGTGATCTCCGGGAATGGAGAGACTTACAAAAGCACCTACCGTTGTTCCGAAAAGCGACACGGAAAGAATGAACACAAACCATCCGATAACGGTTAATGGATTTGACTTTGTAATAACTGCCGCAGCGATAAGCGGAATACTCATGTCTATCGCGCATACCGCAAGGCATCCAAGGATTGAAGCCCAGATTTTTTTAAGCGGCGATTCCGGAATCAGGATGAAGAATTCTCTTGATGTATCCTCTTCAAGCGGATTGCCGAGTGTCCTGTAAAACGCTACCAAAGCAATGGCTGCCGCCGGGAAAAGAAACGGATCGATTAAAGGATTTTTAATCTTTCCGGATAACCAGCTTCCGCCGATTGCGACAAGAAGATTGAGTATAAACGTAACCGAGAAAAGTTTAAATCTTGCAAATCTTAAACGGTTATAAACGGACTTGTAAAAGAAAACTCCCGCACCGGTTCCGAAATGAAAACCGTCTCTTTCAATATTTGCGCCACGGTCTTTCTCTCTTGTTACGGTACCGCCTTTTGAAGCTTTCTGCGTATTCTCCATTTTGGCTGCAACTCTTTCAGTGGCAAACATCGCATCTTCGTAAAAATCCGCTTTTACATTCCAGATAAGAACGATTGTAAGAATGCAGGCTGCAATAAACAAAGCCGTAAATATTAAAGCTTTTGTCATGTCTCCCATCATCGAATAGTAGACCATTGCTCTTATCCATCCGATAAAAGGAATCCACAGGGTATGTTTGTTGCCAAAGAACTTAAATGCAGCAGTCCAAATTTCCTGTTTGGTAATTGTTGTATAAAGTATAAATGCAATTCCGATCACGGAATAAAATCCGATTAAAATTGCCGCAATGTTAATCTTTCCACTCTTTGAGCTTCTTGAAAACGTATAAAATGCCATCTGAACCAATGTTGAAAAAAGCATTGTCAAAACATATGCAAGCAAAATGATAAATGCGCTCCATACGCTGATATGAAGACTCCTCACAAGATTCGGAATCTGAAAAGTCATATAAAATCCAACGAGGATATTCATGCCGAGACTGTTTAGGAGTCTAAACATAAGCACTGACTGCGGTTTCATCGGCGATGCGAAAAGAAGAGGAACATCAGCGGGTTTAAACAATTCCCCGCCCTTGTTGACAGTAGCAAGAACTATTGTCACGAAAAACAAAAAAGCAACAATTACCACCATGTCAACGACATCGTATTCGGTAAGATTTCTCTCCTGTAAAAATTGATCCAGCTTCGAAACATGATGTTCATTGATATTTTCTTCAACGGTTTCTTCTATAGCGGTTTCTTCTCCCGTAACACTCTTTACCACAAGAGGAACTATCCTGCTTACAATCATACCGAGCAGACTGCAGGCTAAAATAATCACGATAAAAAATGCCACCCAGGTTTTCAAAAGTTTTTTCAAAGTATTGATAACAGTGTGGAAGGCATAATATATAAAAAGTCTCATTCTTATGCCTCCTTGTTCTCGTCCTTTGATTCCTCGTTTTGATTGTCATCCGAAACAGCCTCTTTGTTGATGCCCTCGGTCACTTCAAAGAAAAGATCTTCAAGTGTCTTTCCCATTCCGTCGATTTCGGACTTGGTAACATTTGCTTTTACCTGACCGTTTTGCATAATGACGGTCCTGTCCCAAAGCATATCCACGCTGTCGATAATATGTGTGGATATAAGCAGTGTCTTTCCCGCCTGACGCATTTCCTCAATCATGTTTTTGAGTTCTTTGATTGCATGAGGATCGAGTCCAAGCAGCGGCTCATCCAGAAGTATAATATCGGGATCGGGCAAAAGTCCGAGGCATAAATTCAATTTCTGCTGCATGCCTTTTGATAATTCATCACCGAATTTTTTTCTCTTGTCATCAAGTTCGAAACGCTTAAGAAGCATATCGATTCTTTCTTTGTAATTCGTCAGTTTATATGCCCTTGCAATAAATTCCATGTGTTCCGCAACGGTAAGAGTCGAATAAAGAGACGGCATTTCGGGAATATATCCCAATACCTTTCTCGCCTCGGAACTTTTATTGGGGATTCCGTTAACACTTATACTGCCGCTGTATTTAAGGAATCCGATAATTGATTTCATTATGGTACTTTTTCCCGCTCCGTTGGGTCCGAGCAAAACGGTCAAACTACCCGAATCAAGTGTAAAAGATACATCATTGCAGGCAAGATTCTTTCCATACTTTTTTGTTACGTTTTTTACTTCAAGCATTTTTTTCTCCTTTAAGTATGTCTTATCTTAATTTAATATATCCGAAAGCCGAACCGTATATTTACATGCCGAGCAAAATATCCGATTCTCTCTTTCTTCCGAGTTCTCCAAAATTATATTCTTTCTTTTCAAAATCATAAATAATCATATCTTCTTCGTTTCTCTTTGCTTCAATCATTATCCTTCCCGAAGCATTGATAAAACATGTGGGAGCGGTCTGGAAAGGGCCGGTTGCGTCAACGCTGAATACCGGCGTGACATTTTCCACCGCTCTGGTAATAAGATTACTTTTTATAACTTCGTATTTTTCAAAATCGTCATCATCGGATGCCGCATAAAAAATCACAATATCAAGATTCGTATCAGCTTTGTACAGTTCTCTGAAATACTCGGGGAAGCGCGCTTCAAAGCATATTCTTACACCGATTTTTACACCGTCAATTTCGTATATGCCTTCGGTATTTCCTCTCTCAAAATTTTCATTGTCCCATCCGTACAAAGCTCTCTTGTCGTAATGCGTAAAATCTTTTCCCGGCGAGAAAACATATGCCCTGTTAAAATATTTATCTTCAAATGCCATGCTGCCGACAATAACCGTGATATTGTGTTCATCGCTTAAATTTTTTATCTCATTTAATGCAGCATTTATTTCTTTGTAATCGACATCTTTTGAAGACGGTATGTCTCTCGGAGGATAACCCGAAACCGCACACTCGGGAAAAGCAATCAGATCAACTTTCTTCGAAGCTGCATTTTTGATTGCTTCTTTTATGATTTCCGTATTCTTTTTTATATTTCCCGATACCGAAAACTGGTATGCAGCAAGTTTCATTTTTATATCCTCATAATAAAATTTATTATCACACTTTATTAACCTGCATTTCGAAATCAATTTTAACATAAAAAGACCCGTCGAGTCATCACTCTTCGGGTCAAAATATATAATTCATTATATTTTATTCTTCAACTACATCCGATACTTCCAAATCAAGTGACGGACCGCCTTCAGGTGCTTCCTGTTCTCCGGCGTATTCCATCGGATCGATTCTCTCATCTGTGCCTTCTTCTTCGTCCTCCCAAAGAGAATCGTCTTCTTCGTGTTCTTTGGCCATGACAGCCATATTTTTCGCAGCCATGTAAAGCTTGAAATTATATTTCATAAGCTTTTCTTCATCCTGAGGCGGAACAATATCACCCTTCATGATTCGTCTGGCAGTCTCAAGTATTTTAAGCTCCTCAGCTGCCGACTCTTCCATGGCTTCGGATTGCTGTTGGGAGACAATCATATTCGCATAAGCACACTCCATCTCGGCTATTTTTTCGTTGTGCTTCATGTATTCTTCTTTTTGTTTATTCAGCGCCTCCAGCGATATCTCTAAAGTTGCAGCCTGTTTGTTAAATTCTTCCGCCTTGTCAGGATGGAGTCTCGCATTCTTTTCAGCCTCCTCCTTTTGTTTGGCAACATCGGCTGCCGCAAAAGAAAACTTTTGATATTGCTTGTAATAAGCACTCTTTGCTTCAGAAATTTTCATAAACACATACCTCCGTGTAAGTGTTGCATCAGGGTATCCGTACCTTCAATTTTTTTATCGGTATTTTTCGTGAATTGTTTATATTATGCCGCTCTCTTCATCTTCCTCTTTTTCGGCTTCCTTATTCTCTTCTTTTTCTTTTTTCTTCTCGGGATTTGCCGCAATAATATCATCGTAAAGCATAAGAAGATTTATCGCAGAATGATCTCCCTTTGCAATATCTCTGAAACTTTGCGAATCTGCAGTCTCAAACAGGGATATATAATCATATTCGTCCGACATAATCTCATCGCGCCAAATCATAAGTTCAAACCATGAGCCACCGCCTCGAATGGCATAAACATGAATATCATAATCCAACTTTTTGATCTCATGAAGATTAATCGTTTTTTTACGAAAAACATTTTTTATTTGTATTTCTTCACCATCGTATGAAATCTCGTTTTTAAACCAAAACGCAAGGAATACGGGAGTCCCTATGGTGGCTGTCAGAATAATACAGCCAAGAATTTGTGAAACTGTCGTATATGCGTTTACATCTTTGTGAGTCGGAAACATAAGCGCCAATGCGGCAAGCCCTGTTAAAACAAGTAAAAGCGGCGCCCACATTGAAACGAACGGGGGTGTATTCCATATGGTGAATTTCATTTCTTTATTATCCGAACTCTCTGACATTTTTTATTCCTTCCAAAGTTTTTTTAATTTTAACATAAAAAGTCCCAAAGAGTCATCACCCTTTGGGACCATTTGCGCCTGACGCTTTACTGTTTATCTTTTTTTTCAAGTTCACTCTTGTGAACTGATAATACACAGAAATCAAGACGCTTGTCTTCCTGCTTTTCTTCCTTCTTCGGACCGCCCATGCCTGTTATGCTTGCTCCGTCGGGATCAACACCGTCTATGTTTGTAACTTTGCCGGTTCCCGCTCCGATGGATGCACCGGGTACTCTGAATGTCTCTACATTGAGAGGAGCAACGGATGTTTCAACAGGCTTTTCAACCTGAGGAATCCACTCGTAAGGAACACGATATGCACGGTAAACCATGTTCATCGAAATTTTTCCGGCTACATTCTTAAAATACGGATTAATGTATTCCCATACAATTTCATGATCGGGTGTAACCTCGATAAGTCTTCCGTCGGAACCTTCGGTAATAAGAGTGTTTCCGTTAGGAAGTCTTTGCGCGGAACTGATGTATGAACTGTAGAATTTGGATGCATCCGTAAAGAGGAGAAATCCTGCTTCAAGAGGTGTATACCGCCACTTGATTTCAAGAGTAATGGGGTCAAATTCGAGAACTCTTGAATAATCTCTGTGTGCATTGTTGTTACCTGTTACGGATGAAGGATTGGGTGTACCGTATCCACCCTCTCCGCCGTTATCGAATACCAAAAGATTGCCTTCTCCGGGTAAGCCTTTGGGAATCATGTGGAAATGATGCTGTCCGATTATCCATCCAAGTTTTCTGAGTTCTTTGGTCTTGGAAAAATCAGGTCCGATCTGCCAAACTATTTCACCTGTTTTTTTGCTTACAATTGCAAGAATATTTGCATTTCTTGAATCGAAAATAAGGTTATCGGGATGGAATCTCTCATCGCCTGCATCATACCATTTATTGGGTCCGAGAACCGATACGCTGTTTACGTGCAGCCAGTCTCCGCCTGCTTCGCCGTGAACTCCGGGGTTTCTTGCCAGAGTATTTTTGGCAGCTTCGTCGAAATCAAACTCTTCGAAATGATCGCTTGCTCTCCAGCTCCAGAGAATATTGCCTTCCCAGTCTACTTCGATAAATTTATCATCAATTAATTCTTTATCCGAAATGGCGGGATTTGTTACATTCTCATGTACAAGAAGAATTGTATTGCCGCCATCCGTCTTTGGCTCTCCGCCGGGATAATAATATCCTACGGTGTTTCCTTCTCTTTGGAAATCATGATGCTGTCTTGCCTGCCAGCGAGGCTCAAAGCCTTCATCTTCAATATATTCCGTATGATCGAATTTCCATACAATATTTCCGTCCCAGTCGACCTGAACCAAATCAAGCTGATCCTGATAAGCTTTCTTTGATTCTCTTCTGCCTGTCGTACCGAGTACGTATCCGCCGGGAAGAATCTTGTTGGGGAAGCCGCCAAGACCTGCCCAAAGATTAACTTCATTACCGTTCATATCGATAAGAAGTGCTCCTTTTACTGTCGGTAATATTGTATATCCGCTCCATGTTTTTTCTTTGTCAAATTGTAATACTCCTGTTGGAAATACGCTGGGATATCCCATAGTCTGCTCCTTTCTCGTCTTGGATTAGTCAAGTTTTACTGTGATTGCATCAGGGAAAGCAACGGTAGCAGGTCTTACATCATAGAATTCTGTTACCTTATAGTCTGTCTCAAATCTTCCTGCCTCGTATGCCCACTTTTCAATCTCCTGAAGGTGCTCTGCAGAATCTGCGTTAAGTCCGTGTACGAATACTCTGTTCTTCCAGTTAGCCTTGAAATCTTCGGGAACAAGGTCGAGTTTTTCTCCGAGATATTCAGCAGTTTCATCAAGGTTGTTGTTGATAAAATCAATTGTTTCATCTACTGCAAGAAGGTACTGTGCAAGTGCATCTGTATTGTCTGTAATAAATCCTTCTGTTGAAAGAAGATAAGCTGTTGTGCTGATTCCGATTTCGTCTGCAGATGCTACCTTAACCCAGCCGATTTCATCGAAACGCGCTGCCGAAGCGCCGCTTACAAAATATGCTGATGCATCTCCTGCGCTTGCTACTGCAAGACCTGTCTGAACGGAATCGATTGCAATGATATTCTGTTTGTCATAATCAAATCCGAGATAATCGATTGATCTTGCAATATAATAGTCAACTACTGTTCCTGTTGTAGTCATGAATCCTTTGCTTCCGTCAAGAGAACTTAAATCATCCGCATACTCGGGTGCTACATAAAGTCCGCCAACCTGGTCACCGACAGGTGCTCCGAGATCCGAGAAAATCTTAAGGTCTGTAACACCATATGTATTACCGAGACGGTTTACTGTTGCATAGTCTGCCATGTTTCCGATATCAGCAGTACCGTTTACGATTGCATCGATTGTTGCAATACCGTAAACATACTCTGTAATTTCAACATCAAGTCCGTGCTTATCAAAGATTCCCTGCCACTCTCCGACTTCATCGATATACTGATCTAGACCGCCTGTCATAACTGCAAGACGAAGAAGTGTTTTTTCGCTTGTTTCATCTGTTGCTGTTCCTGCTTCATTATTGACTGTATCGCCTGTAACGCTTTCGTTGCTTCCCGAAGTACGATCCTGATCGGCTACGGATACGGTATTGGTACATCCCGTAAGCGAAACTGCCGTCAACACTCCTGCTATTAATAAACTGAATAATTTCTTTTTCATCTTTTTTCCTCTCTTTCATTTATTCGATTAAATCGAATTTATTATTTTACTCCGAAATGTTTCAGAGTTTTTTTGCCTGCAAAATACAACAATCTGTCAAGTACAAAACCTATGAGTGCAAGTGTAAAGATACCTGCAAATGCCCATGCCGTCTTGTAATACATTCTCGAACTTTGAATCAGATATCCGAGTCCGTCTCCGCCGACAAGCATTTCTGCCGCAATAACACAGATGATACTTGATCCGAGTCCGAGTCTTACTCCGGTAAATATATTCGGAATTGCCGAAGGAACAATTACCGTAAAGAAAACTCTAAGCTTACCTGCTCCCATACAGGATGCTGCCTCAACAAGAGATTTGTCTGCCGTTACAACACCTGCGATGGTATTGACGAAAATCGGGAAAAATGCCGCATACAATATAAGTGCAACCTTGGATTTATCATCAACGCCAAACCAGATAAGAAACATGGAAGTTAATGCTATCGCCGGGATAAATCTGAAAAGATTTAACACAGGTTCCACTAAAAGTCTTACCAGTTTAAAATGCCCCGTTACAAGACCAATCGGTACGGCAGTTACGATTGCAAGTCCCCATCCTTTTCCGATTCTTCTGAGTGATGCCAGTATATCCGCACCGAGTGTTCCGTCCTGAATGATCTTTATAAGTGCTCTTAATGTCTCCGCGGGTGACGGGAAAAATATTTCTTCGTAGTTATATCCGACAATGCTCCATGCTATTAATACTATTGCCCATGAAATAACTCCGATTTTCAGAATTCTTTCTGCTATACTGATTTCTTTCTTTTCCATTTGTCTTCTCCTTTAGATGAAGTAGGTATTCGAATCATCAAGCGAGCTGTTCTTAACCTGATATGTTTCTTCACCGCGGATGATGTAAATCATATTGATAAATGCCTTAACCCTGTCACCGCTCTTAAGAGGTCCGTTTACCAGAGGCGAATTTGCTTTTATCTTTAATCCGTCAATATCCAGAATCACTTCAAAACTGTCGCCCCTGAAAATGCTCTGTTCAACCATAGCATCTTCATATGAAGGATCGTTGCCTTTGGGAGAATCGTTTGTAAGAAGTTCAACAAATTCGGGTCTGATGACTGCTTCGGTTCCTTCGCCTTCATCATTGAATCCTTTTAATTTGCGGTAATCTGTTATTACACTGGATTTACCGATAAACTTTGCCGTGAATGAAGTCTTGGGATGAAGATATATATCCACAGGGTCACCGACCTGTTCTACTCTTCCTTCATTTGTAATAACGATTTCATCTGCAACTTCTATTGCTTCATCCTGGTCATGTGTTACGAATATGCTTGTAATTCCGATTTTATCTATTGTTCTTCTTAACCACGTTCTCAATTCCTGTCTGACCTTTGCATCTATCGCTGCAAACGGTTCATCAAGAAGAAGGAGTTCCGGTTTGGGAGCAAGCGCTCTTGCAAGTGCGATTCTTTGTCTCTGTCCTCCCGATAACTGATCGGGATATCTTTTTTCCAATCCCGAAAGACTTACGAGTTCCAAAAGTTCGGTAACTCTCTCTTTTATATATGCTTTATCTTTGCCTTCGACTCTGAGTCCGTATGCAATGTTGTCATAAACGGTCATATAAGGAAACAAAGCGTAATTTTGAAAAACAAATCCGACTCCTCTTTGACTTGGTGTTAATTCATTGACAAGCTTGCCGTTAATGTAAATATCTCCCGAATCCTGTTTCTCAAGTCCCGCTATCATTCGAAGGATCGTTGTCTTACCGCTTCCGCTTGGTCCAAGCAATCCGATGAGTTTTCCTTTTTCGATTTCAAAGCTTACATCCTTTGAAGCCTGGCAGTCGCCGAATCTTTTATTTATGTTTTTGAGTTCTACATACATGTGCTTCACCTCTCGGATACATCACTTGTTTTTGAGTTTATGAATTGGATTGTATCTGTAATCGCTCTTTTTTGCTAATATATGTATTTTATAATCTGTTATAAGCAAAAGTAATCACTCAAAAAATCAAAGAAAAAAGGCCATCGATATTCGATGGTCTTTCAGTATCGGTAGTCTTTTTTCATTTTTGCATGCCTTTTTATATCAATTTATCTTTCTCTACAAAATCAATACTGGCTTTCCTTATATCGTCCGCAAGTATATCTGTTTTCTCCTCAAGTTCTTTTATCTTATCTCCAAGGTTATTTAAATCGTTATAAAGCCCCGCAGTAGATGCATTTATCCTTTTTGCCTTTTTATAGTTTTTATAACTTGAAATAAACAATATAAATGAAATGAAACCCCACGCCAAAAAAATCATTCCAAACCCGCAGATTGACTCCATCATAACGGTCATTACTATCCCCATGAAAATTGCTCCCACCAAAAGCAAACCGGAAATAATCATAATTCCAAGTGCCTCATTCACATCTCCGGCCATGCTTTTGAGTTTAATTGAATCATCCGCCATTCTCCTGTCTTTACGAAGAGTTTCAAGTTCATTAATCATGTCATACAATTTCTTCTTGTCAGAATAGATATTGCCAAACTCCTCAAAATAAGCTCTGTCTTTATCCGAAGCGCTTTCGATAACTTCTTTAACCATATCCGAATTATATGAAAACGCTTTTGTTTTCTCCCCACGTAAAAGATCATCAATCTTATCCATATACGCCGAAGCAAGCATCAGCCCTCTGAGCGCACGAAAATCATGAGGATCCTTTCTTAATATAAACCTGTATGCATCGACAGCAGCCATAAATTCTCTTCGCGAAAGAAATGTATCCGCCATATTATGCATCTCTTCTTCTCTGAAATATTCGTAATCATAAGTCGATCCGCAGGATGCACAATAATAAAGCTGTTTGTCGTTATCAACAATAAGATTACCGCCGCATGACGGACAATAATGTTTCTTAATGTTGTTCATTCTTTACCCCTTTTAACGCCATCACGATTTTTTGTCTGTCAGCCGCAAAATTGAGAAGCCACGAGTTTAAGGTTATCTCTTATCGGAAGATGCTGAGGGCATATATTTTCACATTTTCCGCATCCGATACAGTCGCCCGGCTTGCCGTATACCTGTGTGAGTCTGTCGAAGTATTCACCCTGAGATGTAAAAGGTTTGCCTTCATACTCCTGCAATTCAGCATTATAAAGAGAGAAATATTTCGGAATCGGTATGTTCATCGGACAGCCGTCCACGCAGTATGCACATCCCGTACAAGGTATGGCTATACTTGAATTAATCACATCCGTAGCTTTCTTTATTATCTCAAGTTCCTCATTATTCAGGGGCTTGAATTCTTTCATATACCCTGTATTATCCGTAAGCATATCCATATTGCCCATGCCGGATAAAACCATCTTAACATTCGGCAGGCTTGCCGCAAATCTGATTGCCCAGGAAGCGACTGACATATCCGGTTCGTAATCCTTGAAAAGTTTTTCAACTTCGGGAACCACATTTGAAAGCGTTCCGCCCTTGACGGGTTCCATGACAATCACGGGTTTTCCGTGTTTTTCACACACTTCGTAACATTTTCTTGACTGAATTGCCTCGCTTTCCCAGTCAAGATAATTAAGCTGAAGCTGAACAAATTCAACCTCGGGATGTTCGCTCAAAATCTTATCGAGCAAATCGGCTCTGTCATGATACGAAAAGCCCATATGCTTAACGAATCCCGCTTTTTTCTTATCTGCGAGCCATTCAAAGCATCCGAATTTTTGATACTTTTTGTAATGATCCTCTCCGAGATCGTGAAGAAGATAATAATCAAAATAATCAACCCGCGTTTTCGCAAGCTGTGTCTTAAAGACATTCTTCATTTCATCTTCATTTTTGAAGAATCCGGCATGAAGTTTGGTCGCAAGAGTGAATTCATCTCTTTTATGTCTGCTTACAAGTGCCTCACCTGCAGCATCCTCACTCTTGAAGCCACAATACATCCATGCCGTGTCAAAGTATGTAAAGCCCTCGGATATAAAGTAATCCACCATTTTTTTGGTTAACTCAATATCAATATTTCCATACTTTCCGGATGTCGAAAGCTCCGGAAGTCGCATCATACCGAATCCGAGTTTCTTCGTATTTTCACCAAATATATTTTCCATGATAACCCTCCGTTTCGTTTCCTGATAAATTTAAAAAAGTCTGTATAGAAACATTTCCCACAAGAAAAGGAACACGCAAAGCAATGTCGGGAGAATCGAAAGTACACTTAAAACAATTCCTATGTATGCTTTGGGAAGTCCTCTGTCATTCTTTAATGCAGCGATGCCGATGACAATACCTGCAGCCGGCATAACGGGAAGCAAAATCATAACATAAAGCATCCTTTGTAAAACAAAATAAAAGAATATGCATGCAATACTTCCAAGTAAACCGATAAGTCCAAGTTCAAACGAAGTTTTTGCTTTTCCTATATTCTCGGGAAGGTGATCGGGTGCCACTTCATCAAACTTCTTTGAATTGTCTGCTTCAATAAATTCTTCCTGAACAAAATCATTCTGTTCGTTGTTAAAATTTGCGTCCATTTTTTCTCCTTTTACAACATCAATAATCGCTTTGCTTCTTATTTTTCAAGCATATCATACATTTCTTCGGGTGTAAAACTTTCGTAATCCGCATTGTCTTCTTCACTCTCGGATTATTGGCAATACATTTCTCAACGCGTCATTTTATACAATTCTTCAGTAGCAAGTCTGGCTTTTGCAACAATAGCCTTCTCCTGGTCTTTTGGGAAGCAGTAATACTGAACCTGTGTGTTGCCGATACATATCATATCGCCGATTTCATACCAGTAGTAATCGGCGTAGAGGCTGTAGCTGCTTTTGGGGGACTGAATATACTTTAATCTGTCTTCGCAGCCTGTCAGGTTGAATCCGTCCTTATTGTGTATAAGTCTGCCTTCACCGACGCTGTATATGCTTTTCAGATCCACGAGCATTTTTATTTCCACATCGGTATCAAGAAGATATGTACCTTCTTCAAGTTCCTTTCTGACTTCTTCCCTCTCCCATGCATACCAGTCCGTTACATATGTAAATTCGCTTTTTCCATCCTTTGCGGAAAGTGTTCCGTTTTCCTCAAGCGTATACTCCCTGCCGCATCCCGCACATGTTATATGTGTTCCTTTGCCGAGCATATGTCCCTCACTTTTACATGCGGGGCATTTGTATAATACTCGATGAAGTCCGTCCGCTCTGAACGGCTCATCGATGATGATATTCTTTTCATGCTGCGACTTAAAATGATCGTACTTAAATTCAGCGCTTAAAATATCATTAAGTTCCTCATTGCTTTTCTGTCTGATGTCTTCGGGAGAAAGCAGATATTTTACAACCGCTTTTATATCAACATCTCTTTTTTGAAGATTATTGTATAGCGGGTCCCTTAAAAATGCGCCCTCGGTTTTGATCATTACAACCGGCACATTCATTAGTTTAAGACATTTTGCAAGACTCGCAGGAAGCGGCGTCTCTGTTCCGTCAAAACTGTAGCTTGCTTCGGGATACATTACCACCGAACTTTTCAGTTCTTCAAAAACATATTTCATGTCTTTTACGAGAGTTAAATCCGTTATGAATTTACAGGCGGGAATGCAGCCGACTTTTCGCATGAGACCGGCTTTGCCGACAAAACCGTCGTTGGTGCAGACTATATGATACTGCCTGTCGGCAAAAAGTGTACCCACAATCTGCAGATCAGTAAAACACGAATGGTTCATGAGGATAAGGCATGGTTCGTCTTTGCCAAGCTTCTCCATGCCTTCCGTTTCATACGTAAAATGCGTCGCCTTCAATTCGCCTTTTGATAAAATCTTAATCAGCTTTCGTAAAAGAACCGACTGCTTCTCAGGCTTAACATGCGCCGCGTGCTTTATCGCACATACTTCATCATAATCTTTGACAGTGTCTGTTATCTTCATGCGTACCCTGCTCTAAATTACAAACTCTTTCCGAGACGGTATGCTTCATCCGGGTATCCGCTTCTTTTTGTCATTCCCGGACTTCCGCATCCGTATCCCAGTATCATTCCCTTATCATCAAAATTAATATATCTGACAAGAGTTTTATAGTGTGACACAAGCGCTTCAAAGGTCCAGTCATCCGCATTCCACGCAACAGTCAGAAGTGCGGATTTTAGATGTCTTCCGTTAAGACTGCCGTTATAGGCGCAGAATCTGTCTACCACAGTTTTTAACTGGGCGCTCATACCATAATAATACAACGGAGTCGCAAATACTGCCATATCGGATGCAAGGAGTTTTTTCCTGATTGTCTCCACATCATCCTTCTGAACACAGGGGCCTTCATATCCGCAGGCCACACATCCTATGCACGGATGGATATTGGAGTGGCATACATCTATTACTTCGCAAGAATGCCCTGCCTCCTCTGCTCCTCTTTTAAACTCATTTACAAGAATACTTGTTGAACCGTTCCGATTGGGACTTCCCATAAGTACAGTTATCTTCATTCAATTCACCCCACCTGTCTCAGTTGTTCTTCTTTCTTTACTGTAAACCTTCTATCCAGGATCTTATCTCATCTTCCGATGCTCCGCCGCCGAAACGTTTGCCCTCAATCCAATTGCCGCTTCCTGCATTGTCGGCAAGATTCTGTCCGCTCCTTCCGATTCCGCTGCTGCCTGAAGTGCAAAACGGAATCACCGTAATGCCATCAAAGTTATAACTCTCCGCAAATGTATCCATGATGCGCGGCTCTTCGCCCCACCAGATAGGATATCCTATATAGATTGTTGAATATCCATCAAGCGAAATTTCTTCACTTCCGATCTCGGGTCTTGCGGATGAATCATTCTGTTCCTTGGATGTTCTGCTGTCGGAATCATTATAGTTAATGTCTTCATCCGTATATTCCAAAGCTGCTTTGATCTCATAGATATCCGCACCTGTGACGCTTGCAATCTTTTCAGCGACACTTTTGGTGTTTCCGGTTACTGAGAAATATACAACCAGATTTCCGCCGGTCTGCTGAGTAACTTCTGCTTGTTCTGAAGAAGAATCTTCCACTGTCTCATCAGTTGTGTTTGAAACAGATTCATTTGTCACAATCCGGTCTGCTTCTTCAATATTATTCCCAATTTCTGTTTCCGCAGAACTCTCAACCTGTATTGTCGAAACGGCATCATTTTCTGCCTGCCCATCGTTATTACTGCATGCAGTCAGGCCAAGAGCCAATAAAACCGCTGCCATCATCAAAATCTTTTTTCTCATTTCGGATCATCCTCCTATTTCAGTTTGCCTTAATCTTCCTTCCAAACTTCCTTTGCAAGGCGGAATACTGCCCAGCCCTTCGGCCATCCGACATACATGGTTGCATGTGTTATGATTGCTGCGATTTCTTCCCTGCTAACTCCGTGAGCCTTCGCGTTTTGAAGATGATATGTCAATGAAGAATCCGTAATACCCGATGCCATAAGCGAAACCACCGTGATAATGCATTTGGTCTTCACATCAAGTGCTTCCTCGTTCCATACCTCGCCAAAGAGCACATCGTCATTTAAATGTGCAAACATCGGTGCAAACTCACCTAACTGATTTCTTCCTGCTGTCTGTACTATTTTTTCGCTCATAGTCATTTACCTCACTTTCCTATCTTCTGATCACCTGTGGACCATACATGTTTCTTGGACGCATCCGTTCTTTTATTCTGTGCCATAACCCCTGCAAGAAAATGCGGAACATACGGCTCCTCGAGGTAAAGAATCTCTTCATCCGTCAGTACCAGATCTACTGCTTTTGCCGCACCTTCTATGTGGTGAAGCTTTGTTGCTCCCACTACGGGAGAGGTAACCTTCGTAAGAAGCCATGCAAGAGAAACCTCCGTCATTGTTACATTATGTTTCTCTGCAAGCTCTGCCACGCGGTCTATAATCACTGCATCCTGAGAAGATGTAGCGTCATATTTAAACTTCGCATAGGTATCCTCTGTTGCACGCTTGGTATCGCCTTCTCCGGGCTTTCTTGAAAGTCTTCCGCTTGCAAGTGCACTGTAGGGAGTAAGTGCGATGTTTTCTTCTTCGCAGTAAGGCACCATCTCTCGTTCTTCTTCGCGGAAGATTAAATTGTAATGTCCCTGTATCGAAACAAATTTTGCAAAACCTTCTTTTTCTGCCAGTGCATTAGACTTTGCAATCTGCCATGCAAAACAGTTTGAAATTCCGATGTATCTTGCTTTTCCTGCTTTGACGATTCGATTTAATCCGTCCATTATATCGTACACATCAGTATTCCAGTCCCACATGTGATAGATATACAGATCCACATAATCCATGCCGAGATTTTGAAGGCTTATATTAATCATGTTCTCGATATGCTGCTGACCTGTGATGCCTTTTTCAATCTCCTCGGGAGTTCTCGGAAGAAATTTCGTTGCAAGTACAACGTCCTCTCTCTTTGCAAAATCCCTAAGCGCTCTGCCGACGTACTGCTCACTGGTTCCGCTCTGATAAGCTATCGCCGTATCATAGAAATTCACTCCGAGTTCAAGTCCTCTTTTTATAATTTCTCTGGAATGCTCTTCGTCAAGCGTCCAGCTGTGCTGTCCTCTTGCTGCATCACCAAACCCCATACAACCCATACATATGCGTGATACATTCAAATCCGAATTTCCAAGTTTTGTATATTTCATATTTTTTCTCCCTCTCTTTTATGATGGTATGTTATAAAAGTTTTAAAAGACAGTTATTTGTTATCTCAAAAACAGATTGATATACAAAATCCACTTTAGCCTCTTTCATGGCTTTCTTCTGCTTATCCGTTACTGCAGTGTAAGGATATATTCCAAACATAAACGGGAAGAATATGTATATAATATTCTGAATCTCCTGTTCGGACTTCTTCGGGCAGAACTTCGTAAGGATGCTGTATACATTTTTAATGGACTCCCCGTAAGCCACCTTAAATGAATTTAAAAGTTCCGGTCTGCTGTTTGCCTCCATGTCATAGTTATTCATGGCAAGAAGTTTTAAAAGCTGCTGTCTGTTCGCCAGGGATGCTGCAAGCTTTTCGGCCAGTTCTGCTTTGGTTAGTTTCCTGTTATCCCGAAGGATAGTCTGTAACTCCTCATTCCACCTTACATACTCACGTTCAAAAAGTGCGAGGAATATCTCCTCCTTTGTTTGGTAGTAGTTATAAATCGTCGGTCTCGAAAATGAAGTTTCATTTCCAATCTCTTTAAGAGTAATATCCTTAAAGCTCATGGTCTGATAAAGTTTCTCGCAGGCATTAATTATTTCTTCTTTTCTTGCTGCTGTTCTTTCCGGTGATCCCTTTGGCATATTTGTTCTCCTTTTTATTCTGACTCCGTGTCAATATGATTATAATTCACTTTCTGACACCGTGTCAATAAATATTTACATAATAATAAAAGAACTCTCACTCACATCAGTAAGTTGAGAGTTCATGTTCTTTATATGATTATTCCGTAGAAAGGATATAAATCAAATGTCACGCTTTTTCAAAAGTCGGTTTCCATCCTGCGAACTGTATTAACTGCGCATCAGTACGATGATAATATCTCTCGTTTTTATCAATCTTTGCAATCTTTGCCATCTCTTCGTCCGTCAGTTTAAAATCGAGAATGTTGAAATTATCTTTGATGTGCTCAACATTCTTGCTGCCCGGAATTACCGCAAATCCCATCTGGGTGTGCCAGCGAAGGATGATCTGTGCAGGAGATTTTCTGTACTTCTTTCCGAGTTCGGCAAATACCGGTTCATTTATAAGGCTCTTATCGCCGTGGCCTAAGGGATACCAGCTCATGAGTTTGATGTCATACTTATCGAGAGTTTTTCTAAGTTCCTTCTGCGTAAAATAAGGATGAGCCTCTGCCTGGATAAACTGAGGTGCGATATCCCACTTCGTTTCAAGTTCCTCAATATACTTCCCTTCAAAGTTGGAAATACCGATGCTCTTTGCCTTGCCTTCCTTATAAGCCTTCTCAAGCTGTCTGTATCCTGCGAGCCAGTTGCCGGCAGGCTGGTGGATATAAAGAAGGTCAACATAGTCAACCCCAAGGCGCTCCAAAGTCTCATCCACTGCATTAGGATTTTCATATTCGCTGGGCCAGAGTTTTGTGGAAAGGAATATCTCTTCCCTCTTTACTCCGCTGTCCTTCATGCCTCTTCCGACAGCTCTCTCATTTACATATGCATTGGCAGTATCAATGAGACGATATCCCATCTTAAGTGCTTCTCTTACACTGTTTTCCGCATCCGCAGGTGAAAGCATGTACGTTCCTATTCCCACTACAGGGCATTCCAAATTGTTGTTAAGTGTTAAAAATTCCATTGTGTAATCCTCCGTTTCTTTTATGTGCTAATTCTTACTGCTGTTTCCTTTTTTCCTTCAAATCAATCCGTTTGTTGCAAACCATTTCTTTACTGTGTCCTTTGAGTCTGCTGCCCTCGAGCCCGTGATTGCGAGACCGCGCTTCAGTGTTGCTCCTTTGGCAGACCTCTTTATATCACTCTCGCTTGATCCCATTCCGCTTCCTTCATTGGTGCAGAAGGGAAGGATGGTTTTACCCGTGAAATCGTATTTCTCAAGAAAGGTTGCGACTGCCATCGGGAAGGTTCCCCAGTAGTTCGGGTAGCCAAGAACGATGGTGTCATACTCATCGATACTGTCTAAGTATCCGGTAAGCTCAGGTCTTGCATTATTCTGCTTATCTTTCTTCGCTTCATCGATACATGTCATGTATACCGGTGAATAAGGATCCTTCATCTCGATCTTAAATGTATCCGCACCTGTCAGTTCCTTCATGATCCCTGCTACGATCTCGGTGTTCCCGACCTTCACGTATCTCATTGCTCCGCCAAAGTAGTTCTCATCCGCTCTTGAAAAGAATGCAATCAATGTTTTAGCCATCGTAATCTCCTCCGTAATATATCTGAATATATGTGTCTTTTTTTGTTTTCCTGTTTTGATTATTGCACGAGGTGCTTGAAAAATCCAATTCAAATATCCTATAATTGATTTAAATTTTAAATAACTGATTATGGGGGAAAAATAATTCGATGACTACCAAACAAATTGATTACTGTATAGAACTGGCACATACTCTTAACTTCAGCCGCGCCGCCGAGAATGCATTTGTAAGTCAGCCTACATTTTCTTACCAGGTAAAGATGTTGGAAGATGAAGTGGGCTTCAAGATATTTGAAAGAAACGGCAAGGGTGCCTCACTCACTCCTGCAGGACTACAGTTTGTAACATATCTTTCAAACATGCGTGAGGATATGAAACGCGCCATAGAACAGGGCCAGAATTTCAGTGCCAGATACTCTGACAACATCACTGTATCCATGATGGTAAGACAGGCAATCTACTTCCTGCCCGAAGCCATCCGCATATTTGAAAAGGAGCAACCCGGCGTGCAGGTTACTCCTCTGTTTCAGTATGAAAACGGTGTGGAAAGTTTTTTGAAGGATGAGTCGGATGTTCTCTTTGCGCTCATTGAGCAGACCAAGCATATACCCGGAATTAATGTACATAAACTCTTTGACTCCGGCATCTACCTTATTGCCGATAAAAACGATCCTCTTGCGAAAAAGAACCTCATCACAGATGAAGACATCTACGGGCGCACTCTCATGGTCGGCGGAGGTTCTCCCTCAGCACTGAGAACCGTACAGCAAAAGCTTATCTCATCCGGGAAAATAGAATTTTTTAACAGTCCCGATCATGACTCTACTCTTGTGAATGTTGCATCCGGCAAAGGCATCTGCCTTGCTCCGGGATTCTTAAACGATCACAGCGGACAGTTTGCCTGGATTCCCTTTGACTCCAAAGAATGCTTTCACTGCGTCCTCTGTACACACAAAACGGATAACAGAGAAAGCCTTACCGCATTTGTCAAAACGCTTCAGAAACTGTACAAAGATGCCGTGGCATTTCCGCTTTAATTCCCATTCTGAGGCCGGGTCAGAATTTATCATATACCTACCGAAAACCTACTTTTTTCAAAAAATGTATCATCCGCAGTAGATCTGTATCGCCCGGTGAGTAAATTCAGCAGTTCCTTCTCCTCCCATCTTATCAATATTCTCGGTGAATTCGCCGCCACCGGCATACATCTTGCTGAGACTTGAAAGAATCTCCTTAGTACATTTATAAAAATGCTCGGTAATAAAGCTCTGCAGCTTCTTTACCTGATCCTGAACTTCTAAAGATGCAGGATCCTGATCCTTCATAGCTCCGAACTCTTCAAAGATTTTCATAAAATCGGCCATCATACTTTTTTCTTCGCTCTTTGAACGCTTTTTGTCCTTCTCTGCAAATTCCTTGTATTCCGGAGTATTACCCCACCGTTCTTTTGCACGCTTAGCGTATTCGTCTAATTTGCTTGAATCAAATACTGTAAAATCCAAATGTCTCACTCCTCTCAGTTTTAAACCACGGCACATACTGATCAGATTTTCGATATGTTCCTTCTTTAATTCAAGAAGTTCTATCTGCTGATCAAGTGCCAATCTCTTGTCAAAATCAGATCTGGTTACGATATCCTTGATATCCTTAAGCGGAAACTCAAGCTCACGAAACAATAAAATCTGCTGAAGTCTCTCCAGCGCCGCATCGTCATACAGCCTGTATCCGGACTCGGTATACTCCGCCGGCTTTAAGAGTCCTATCTTATCGTAATACTGCAGCGTGCGTATACTCACTCCTGTCAGCTTACTCACTTCATTTACTGTCTTCATGGCTATCATCTCCTTCACGTGTGATTACATCATAAACTATTACGTTACGTCATAGTCAAGCAAAAATAAATAATTTTGCAAAAAAAGATCGGCCTCAAATCCATTTCTGAATTCCTTGCCGGTCTCCGCTTCGCTTCGGTCGTTGCTGAACACGTGCCACTGGCACGTAGCAACCTCTGCTTTTCCTTCTTTCGATTGTAAGTCTTTCCGCTCGGTACGCTCCTTGTCACGGGATTAAGTTCACCCCAGGTGCGTCTCTGCCTTGCATGATACTCGCGCTGCGCCTTCTTACTTCGCTTATCCAGCGAAACATACTTGTTCATGACTATTACCTCCATAGTATATTGGGTTGCCACCCATTATATCGGATGGGCAACTGTCTGTCATTACATCTGCGAATCCTCCTTGCAAAGGAGTTTTAGCGACTTATCATCAAAACTATGGCAAATATAAAAATAATACCCAAGAAATGCAAAGCCTTGTACAGGAATCCCTTCTCTTTTGTTCTGAAATACTGTGACAGGCTTTCCGTACCGCTCCTCAGATTTCCGATACACATCGTACTGGCGTATCCGTACCCATGAACCTTTCTGAAGGTCTGCACCTGCATGGCACATGAGAACGATACCAAGATATTACCACCTTACCGGTCTGGGCATTTGCGAATACACCATCCCTCACGTTATAAGTATATGCGTCTTGTAATCCTCCCGAAAATGAAAGCAACGCACTTAATTGAAAGCTCTCGGAGGTCTGCGTTTTTGCAATCGACATCTCTTTTCTCCAAATATGCCCCATCATAATAAGAACGAAAGTCAATCCGGCTGTTGTCCGTCATGAGCCTTCCAGGCACATTCTGTCATCCGCAAATTCGTAAAAACTGCCCTGAAGCTTGATTCCTCCGGGCTGCAAGCATAAATACCAAAACGTATCTTCCCCGCGCCTTCCCACATATGACAAACACGCATCTGTGAAAAGTTCTTGCCATCCGCAGAACACTCTATGCAATAGTCATCCTCTCTTCGGCCGAATCGGTACCACATACTCTTCACGTCGGAAGAAATTTCTGTCGTTGCCCAATCGGAATATCCATGATTGGTGACAACAGATCCCAGATGCTGAAACTCTTCATTCTCGTATTCCACTGAGGCTTTCAGCCAATTCTCGGAATCCAGATACATAACGACACCACACTGATCAAAGCGATGATGACTCTCGGAAAAATCAGTCTTCACGATAAAAGAAAAAAACTTCTCCTCTGTTTCTGCCTGTAAAACCGGTGCATTATCATTGCGAAAATGATAATACGTCCTCTGCCATAGATCGGTATGAGCCTCCGTGGTGACCTCTATGCAGTCCTCTTTCAGAACATAGTCCCTCGGCGCTCTTGTCCATTTCATCTCTTCGATCTTAAACATATGCCTTGCCCTCACTTTGTCATCTCATAACTCATATCCAGAAGATTATAGATTTCATCGTCATTTACGCTCCCGTTTAAAAGAATCGTCAGCCAATGTTTCTTGTTCATATGATATGCCGGCGCAAATCCGGTCTGCGTAGATAATGTCAGGATCATATCCGGTTCGCATTTGATATCTATAATATCTAAGACTTCATCCGTCTCCAAGCCGACCTTATTCCCGGGTACATCCATCAGAATCACATACCATTTCTTATTGTTCCGGTGTCTAAGCACCTCATACTCGGGATACTTTGCCCATAATCGTTCCGGATCCGTATTATAATTTTCTTTGGCATAAGTCAGGATATCCGCTCTCGTAACCATTTTTACCCTTTCCAGACAAACAACCCTTCCGAAGATGAAATCTCCCTGATCAGATCCATCAGCTCCTTGTCAGGATTAAACACCGTCATATGCGTATCATCCGGCTCAGAGAGGATCATTGAATCCCCAAGCATTATATATACATATCGCTCCATCATAATTTCCCTGATCCGTTCCGGTGCCGGGTTTTTCTCCCCGTCTATAGAAATATCCATGTAGCAATTTAGCTTCAGGATCACATCTATATGCTTCTTCTTAATCTCTGTCAGCTGTTCCTTAAGAAAAAAATCCTCTATCGCAAAGTACTGTCCCGGGCTGTCCTTAGAAACCTGCTTGGGAAGGATATCTAAGATCCAGTATGGTTTTTCAAGCAATTCTTCTATCGTCACTTTTCTGTCTCCAGCCGCTCCTTCAGCAGCGTGTTTCTCTTTGTCACCGTTACATTTCTGACAGCATATGTATCGTATAATAACACCGATTTCTTAACGTGTCATTATACTCGTAGTATAATAATAATTATTCTTCCGCACTATGGTCAAGTACATCCGTCAGCGAAAGATGCTTATATAACGTATCACCACTCATGGCATCAATTGATACATGGCCACCCGGATAATGATCTATGATTTCCACTGTGCCATCACGGATCTCATCCTGGTCAGATTCGTGATATCTGATCTTGAACTTAACCCGGTCACCTACTTTATAATTCCTGATATCCAATCTGGGATTCGGTTGCTTCTCCGGTTCACCGTTACCATCTGCAAATCCCCACTGCTTTGTTTCCGTATCTACCCAGATAAAGCGTTGATCTCCGATAGGATTCCCATTACGGTATGTTGAGAAATTATCTGCAGTGACAACTTCTCCAAAATAATCTGTTTTCCAAACCGGTGTGTGTCCCACAACCTGCAGATATCCTTTGGGATACATTTCGATCCTGCCATCCTGCGGTCTGGCCCAAATCGGAGAGGCATCGCACCACAGTTCATCTCTTTGGAAACCATTGATCTTGTCAAGAAGTTCATCTATACCACCACTGAAATCCGGAAGAAAATGAGAAACAAACTCTTCAGTCAATCCTGCATGACTGAAGAGAACATTATCAATCCGATGGATATAAGCGATATTACCAGCCGGTAAAAGCTTTTCAAGTTTTGATATTCCTTCAAGCACTACCTGTCTTGCATAATCAGAATACCCTGACTCCCGAGCCTCCCAGATGTAACTCACATCATGGTTTCCATAGCAAAACAGAAAATTTGGATGTCGATTTATAAATCTCTCAAGCGCATCAAATGTCTCCGAATACAATCTCAGGTTCTTTTCCTGATCCCAGTCATCTACGAGATCTCCCAGACATACGATTTTGTCATATTCACTTCGAGAAAAAAGCTCTTCAGCCTTGTCGAACATCCAGGGCTTCAAATGGACATCCGGGATTACAAAAACCTTACTCATTGCGTTTCATCTTCCTTTCCACCGCATGATCTATTGTTACGCGATGAATACTGAATCAATCAAAAAATGGTTTAGTCTTTCAACAGATCCAGTAATGTATATTCTCCTTTGCGAACATCGGATACATGGTCATACATCTGTATACTATGTACAAGATCATCTATATTCCTAAAATACTCCTTAACCCATTTCCTGCTTTTTAGGTTCTCATTCTTAAAGAGCAGTTTGCAATATTCGCTGGGTTTCTTTCCGGATTTCTTAAACTGATCATATTTGCCTTCGTTAAGAATGATCAGCATTTCTATCTCCGGTGCGGTGATAACATTTATAACATCTACCTCATCACAGTATGGCCTGCTCAATCTGAAATTTTCCCTTCTCGAATCAAGCACCCTTATGATCGTGAGCCTAAAATCCATTCTTACCTTCAGATACCTTTGCTCAAAGATTTCGGCACTTCTGCACCTTATGATCTCATCATAAAACAGATCTTCTTCTGTAAAGATCAGCTTGCCCGCATCAAGGAGCCTTTCCATTATTGCTGTTTCAGCTCCGCCTTCGCATATAACGGCCACTTTTTCTCCGAGATTCAATTTTTCCCGCTTCACTTTATCTCCTCCCGAAGAAATCTTTTGAAATCCATGTAAGCCTCATAGCTTGGAGCAGTTCCATCAAGATAGTTGCTCTCATATGCAACACTCTTCTTGATGTCATTTCTTGTAAAACGGGATGCCAGGTTTTCAATCGAAATTCCATCCTCATTTCTGATAATATAGGTATTATCATTCCGGTCAAACTCATCCAACAATGACGGATAATGCGTCGAAAACACCAGAATTGCGCCGTTCTTGTTTATCTTATTGTTTTGGAACAACCGGATCAGAGTAGCCACAAGTTCCCTGTTAAAATGGTTCTCCATTTCATCCAACAAAAGTACTCCGCCATTTTTGAATATATCAATGGCAACCATATATACAGTAAGACCTTTGATCGTTCCGGAAGAAAGATATAGATTTAATTCTCTTTCATTTGACAGTATTATCTCTTCTTTCTGTTTATGGAACTTCAAGCGTATATCTTTTTTCAAGCCTTTTTTCTCATAACGAAGGTACTCAACGCTTGGATCCAGCATTTTCAAAAGACTTGCCGGAAATTCAGCTTCCACCTCAAGCCTATTGTCATCCGTAATATCAGACAGATCTTTATAGTCAATTCTGCACGAATGCTCTTTGTTGTAGGCGATCATAATGCTTATGTCGTCTCTAAGATATGCTTCATTATTATCTCTGTTTACTTCAGAGTCATACTTCGTGAAATCAAAGAGCGTCTTCTTGTATTTGACCTTTTTGGCAGACTTTGATTTCAGATTCTCATGCAGGATAACATATCTTCTTTCTTTACTTTTATTATCTACTCCTATCTCTACAGAAAGATCATTTACATTTCCGTCATCATAGAAGAAAACTTCCAGCTTAAGCCTGTCTTCATCTGTCATAACTGACAGCAAATCCCGTAACCCTGCATTATTGATCTGATTTGCAGAAAGAAGATTTAATACGAAAGAAACCATATTCAGAACAATCGTCTTTCCGGATGCGTTGATCCCGATAAGTGCGACCACGTTATTCTGATATATATTTGAAAACAGCGATGTCATCTGATCACTGTCTTCTTCCGTAACTCTCTGTGATGCAATAAAATCTATCGTTTCGCTTTCCTTAAAAAGAGGATATCCGGAACAAACAATTCTTAAAAGTCTCATATTTAACCTCGCTTTATATTATTTACATTTTTGACGTAATTACTCACCGATATTTTATATGAGTACGCTCATTATGTCAATTACTAATTACGTGTTTCTCGTAAATAATCACAAAGGTCTTATTCTAGTTAATTATAGAAAGCATGCTTTCTTAGCCTTTCAGCTTTTCTTTTTTTCGCTTCACCTTTTCTGCTCATACATAACGCCCCTTGAACTTACAGATATCAGTCCCACAAAGAAAAAAAGTATTCCTTCAACATGTCAATTGCCTCGTCCTTGCATTCTTCTCTATATTTTTCAAGCTTATCGTCCTCTACCCGATGCTTCTCATAGATTTCTTTGTATTCAGGTATTTCATCCATGAAATGAATTGTTCCTCCGCCACCCCTTTTTTTGTTTTCTTCCAGTTCGGCTTTCGTCTGCAGCTTTTCGCCAAGAAAACCGTACTTTTCATCAAATTCAGAGAACGCTTTCATATACTCATCTTCGTACGGATTCTTTTTGGAGCAGGTTTCTTCATCGGTTTCCCTCCAAAGAAAAATCATCCGATCGAGTATTTTATCCCATTCGGCATGACAGGTATCATTCACAAGGATCCCATCTTCATTTGTATAATTCTCCCCAAGGTAACCCGGTGAACCATGGCGATTATCCTTCAAATGCCGGAGCATGTCAGGCATCAGTTCCTGCAAATATGAAAACATACTCCATACATCACAATCAGCATACCCTCGGACAACCCTCTGTCTGCTCCATTTCAGGCACCTCCCGAAATGCTTGATCATCGCTATTATCCTACTCTTTTCACCAAGTCCTGCCATAGCAAAATCGTGGCGGTTCCATATGTTCAAGGTACGCTCCGGTAATCTCTTTTTTCGCTTAAAACACATTTACTATCCCTCATTCTTCAAAAGGTATTTGTTGCTCACAACCTTCATGGAAAGAGCAGCACTGATCCTTTCACTAAATACCGGTTCCGTTGGACGTATTACAATGCCTTCCTTCTTTCCACCTTTTGGGTATTCTCCGTCTGCCCTTTCAAGTAATGCTTCCACTGTTGGATACTTTGATGGCAGATCCATACCAACCTCTTCAACCGGAACCATCATCAATCCTAATGAGTCACAGATTTCCTGCATCTTACGAAGTCCTACTCTCTTTCCATCAATACGGATTGTGAACACATACCACTCCGGTCTGGTCAGCTTCAATCTGTTCTGTTGGATTCCCGGAGCACACAGTTCTCCTTGTATGGTCAGTAAGTGCAGGCCGTTTTCCTCATAATACTTCCGAAGCTTGCTTTCAATATCCTCACACTTAACCAGATCATAAAATGCACTCTTACCATCATCCTTGTACTCATAATTATGACCGGTCACATGGAAGCCGTCCTCATCTATGGATACTGAATGAGAAGAACCATCCATCTTTGTAGTGATGTAATACTCCAGACCGGCAAAATCTCTAATCAGATCCGGTTCAGCCTGAACCCTGGTCTCATCGGTATGCGGTACATCAATCGGAAGTGTTCCGATCACGGTTCCCCCGGTAGTCACTTTCTCCTCGATTTCCCACTTACGTACTCCAAGAATCTCTGTTACATCTGCACCGAGTTCAATATCTACAGGCAACTCTGGAAACTGATTGATGGGAAGTAGCAGCCCTTGCGATATCTGTCCCCGGAATTTCATAGTCCGTAGCCTGAATCCTTCTCCCATAATATCCGTCTTTCGATAGCTGGATGCTCTCATAAACTCAAACTCCGGACGAATCGGCAGGAAGCTGTCTATCTCAAAATACACCGCCAGATCCATAGGCTGAAACTGGCCCTTATTTACAACACACTGCCATCCCAGAACATTCGCAAGTTCAATCCTATCAGCTCCCTCAATCGGATCCATCTTCCATATTCTCTGGATACTCGCTAATTTTCTCATTTTTAAACCCTCCTTTAATGTTTATACAAATTTTTTGCTTTATCGAATTATGTGGTCAAAAAAAATCACTGTACCTCGACCAGACGCTCTGGTAACCATATCACCTTGTCAAACCATCCGCTTTCTCCTTCGTATGCATATATGAAATGCATGGCTTCAAAGTTTTCCCCTTATATCCGCCACAAATTCATCCATCTCTATAGTTTTTTCCCTGGTCAGATCAACTTTGCCAAACAGGCGCTCATATAATTCGAAGGACATCAGTACTACGCATCTTCCTCCACACTTCACCTTAACAGGATTACCATAGTTTCTACTGAAGTCCTCAAACTCAATATTGTCAGCCAACTCTTGAATTGAAATCTCAGGTATCATTGCTGTTTTCATCCTTTCTGATTTCATGACACAAAACAGGACCTTTATCCGATCATTATCCTCATCATCCAACCAATCATACAATTACCCTTGTGTTATCAAGATTACAGGTTCAAAATCATCAGGCAGACCAGGATATTCTAAAAACATCTCCATGAATTGCCTGATACAATGTGTTTCCCATTCTAGGCTGTCATAATCAGGCCAACAATGATATGTATAATCAGCTACTGAATGAGGAGTTATATCATATCCTTCACAATCTTTCTGCGGTTTAGGCGGTCCAAACTTCATCTCATTTTCTAACCTCTTAGCATAAGTAACCGGAGTAAGCACATCGGAGAAACCATCAAACCAACTATTCTCATCTTCTGATCTATCCAGATCTTCTAATAGGACGTATCCTTTTTTGATGTAATTTGACGCGCCAAATTCATGGTAAGGAAGTATATATATCCAGCCACCATATCTTCCATATTCTTCTTCCGTAAAATAATTTTCATAAGTTTCAGGCTTTAATGCTGTTCTAAGCCCTTCAGAAATTTCTTCAAGCTTTGCTTTTTCAATTACTCCTTCGTTCTGATCCCATATGTGTGAAGTTCGGGATTTGCAAAGAACATCATAATACTTACCCTTATTATCATATGGCCCGAGAGGATAAAGCATTTTTGTCTTTTTATTTCTTGTTGCACAGTAAAAAGAAATATACCACGACATCTGATCATCTCCTGTATTTTATATAGGAATGTAAACTATTTTTTATATCTATCTTTTTATATTCGCCGGTCTTAGAACCAATAACGATCATTGCCAACTCTCCGATCTGGGTTCCGTCACGATACGTAGAGAACACATCCGTTGATATGATCCCATTTTTTTCATATATTTCCTTAACCGGTGTATGGCCAACGACCTGCTTATATAAATCAGCTCTGAATATCTCCCTCATCTTGTACTGCGGTCTGAACCATAGCGGAGACTCGTCATTCCACAGACGATCATATGAAGCATCATTTACTGCGGCTATAACATCATCTATATTCGCATCCAGCAGATTCACGCCAAGCCACTTCACATATTCTGTAGTAAGGCCTCCATGAGAAAACAGCACATTATCAATACGATGTATTATGTTTATCCACGAATGTTCCTGAAGGCTATTCTCCAATTCTTTAAGTTTTGCAATCACTGTCCGCTCCGCATAGGGAGAATAACCCGATTCAAGCTTCCCCCACAGATAGCTGACATCATGATTTCCATAACACCACAATGTATCCGGATATGACACCGCAAAAGCGATTGCACGATCAAATGTCTCTCTATATCGGTCTATCCGCAACTCCATATCCCAGTCGTCAGGCATGTCCATAAGGCACACAGCCATGTCAGCCTTCCCCTCTTTTAAGATAACCTCTGCCTTGTCAAATAACCAGGTCTTCAGATGGATGTCAGGTATTACAAGTACATTCATTCTTCCATTCTGCCTCCCTTTTCTGTTTCTTCTCTACCGCCCTGTCTATTGTCTGGCGATGGATGCTGTCAATATCCGAAAGGATCCCTTCTTTTATGATCTTTCCAAGATTGATCGGAGTATAACCGCACACATTTGCCGCAAGATTGATATGCTTACATCCTTCATGGTATGCCTCCATCCCGTTATGATCGTGACCATGAATATTCAGGCACCAGGTCAGACCGTACACTGGCTCATGTGACAACAAGATCTTATCTGAGATAAAGAGCGGACCCGAATAGATTTCATCAAACAGATCCTTATATGCTCCTCTCGCATCATGGTTTCCTAAAAGCAAAATCTTTTTCCCGGCCTTAATCATCTGCACATATTTCGGATCACCTACATCCCCCAGGCATACAAATGTATCACTCTTAAACACCCTTTTATTGATGATCTCCAGCTGTTCTTCCGGAGTGATCCAGTTCGGATCCATCAATTTGCAATCGCTGTCATCAAAATGCAGATCTGACAATATATATACGCTTCCTTTATCCGACCAATGCTGGAATGGCTCATACAACGTTGATATCATCTTCTCACAACCTCCCATTTGTATATCCAACTATTACGGCAAGATTCAAAATTTGGACTCTATCTTATTTCTCAGCCACGTCCGGATTAAAGTGACGTTGTACCATACATTTTCATTTTAATATCTCAAAATACTGTTAAAAAAACTCAAAATATAATAATCGTTTATATGTTTTCTTCGTATTGTCGAATTTCATGGGTAAAAATTTTTCATTTCTTTTTTTCATTCAAAGCATAAATGTATCCCAAAAGCCGGTTTCTGCAATCCCGGTTCATTTTCCTGTATTCAACCAGGATCTCATATTCTTCATCTTTTCGGTATACCGTCAGATAATCATTGTTCAGTGATTCGTTAGTCTCGGAGCCGGATACTAAGTAGTATGGATCCACCTCTAACGTATCGCAGATTACCTTCAGCTTATCGATCGAGGGATTCTGTTTCTTTCCTTTCCAGCTGCTCATCGTACTCTGGGGTATACCGGTCTTTTCAGAGAATTCCTTTTGAGTCATCCCTCTGTCATGAACAAGTTGTAATACTCTTTCGCCAATCGTCATATCAATTCTTCTTTCAGAATCATTCGTTTAAGCAATAATACTACATTCACATATGATAATCAAGTATAAATCTCTATAAATGCATTGCTTTTATATTTCAGCAGAATTTGTTGTATTTTTGTATCAAAAGAACCATTTTCGTTACCGCAATAAACCTGTATGATGCAGGATGGATTGTGTCAGCATAAAATGCTCCACAGTGTTCTTCACTGAATAGTATCTCTGCTCAGTTTGTGTTATTTAGTTATCCTTCTGACCGTACTCACCTCCTTAACAAGGTTGCCTTATATAAACAAATCATCTAATGTCAAGACTCTTGTAATATGTTCCATATTGGCTTTTCCTGCTATATCTTCAGCTGATATAACCACAATTTTAAGTGCCTTATCAGTTTTAGTTTCTTTACGATAAATATCTCTCTTTTTTAATAAATTTTTCTCATATTCCGGGCTGACAGAAAATGCAGTATCAGTATATTTTTCTTCACAGAGGTTTATTATCCCGTCATCCCGTTCTATGCACAAGTCTATCTGAGCCTCATTTTTTTCACTGACCCATGCATACTCGTTAGTTTGTACTCCCGATATACCCAATGCATTCTTAATGCTATCTATATGATACATGCAAAGTATCTCAAAAGCATGTCCACGCCAATTCGTATACTTTCCGGTGTCGCTCTTAAAATTTTCAAATCTTGTCTTTTCGGATATGCCATTGGTCAGGAATTTATAATGAAAGAGCAAAAACGGATCCACAAGTTGCAGTCTTAATGGATGCCCTTTCGAATAATTATCTACACTCTCATGCACATATCCGCATTTCACCAGGTCATCCACAGCCCTGGAAAATGTTCCTTGAGATATATCCAGACTTTCGAAGCACTCCGCTTTTGTCATACCATAAAGATGGGAAGACAGGCATTCCATTATAGTATTATATGCCGCCGATTTTTTTAGCGTTGCCTCCAGAAGTTTCTTTGATTCATGACGCAGTAAAGCATGAGGCTTGAATATCAATGCATCAATATTCCAATTCAGACTCTCATCCGGATTCAACAGACTAAAAAAATATGGCAACCCGCCAAATACCATCTGACATTCTGCTATTTGTCTTCGCGACCACCCAAACTCTCTGTCCTGCATATACATTTCTGTTTCCTTCAGTGAAAACGGGCGTAGGTATATTTGGCTTGTTACTCTGTCATACAGGCTTCCTGAATCTTCTAAAACATTTTTTATGATCCACGAAGTCGCACTTCCACATATTATAAATACGTAATCTCTATTAACCGTTCCACATCTGTTCCAAAACTCTCCAAATGCCTCCAAAAAATCTGATCTTGCAGTCGCGAACCACGGGAATTCATCAAAAAAAACTATTTTTTTTCCATGAACAGAACGTTTTGTTTCCTCCGCAGATAAAACCTTCTCAAGTCTCGAGAATGCCTCAAACCAGTTTGCCGGAATGCGTTTTTCTTTATCTCCGGCTTCTGCAAGCCTCTGCTTAAAAGATTTTAACTGTGTGCGTGTATTGCCGCTTTCTACTCCGGTTGCACGAAACGCAAAATAATCCGCATATGTCTGTTCAACAAGATATGTTTTCCCAACACGCCTTCTGCCATATACACATATCAGTTCCGATTTTTTTGATTTTTCACACTTTTCTAATTCTCTGATTTCTTCTTTTCGCCCTATAATGGCCATATGCGGTCTCCTTGTATAAAGTTTTTCACAAGACAGATTATATCACATCCGCCAATTATAGTCAATTTTTGCTTTATATTTGGAGATTTTTAACGTTATTTGTGCGTTTTCTCCATTTATACTGCATTTTTTCTTTTTTTAAAGAATTCATAGAATATTAAACAATTCAGATCAGTCACATTTGGGAAAGTTTTACTTCTGAAAAAGTGTGAATTTTAATCTTTCTTCTTCAAAAACCTCATATTCCCTACGCATCGTATGAATTGTCAGGATGTCCCGTTTATGTTTCTCCGGCGTATCAGTTTCCTTATAACAAGGTTCCGGAAAAATTGCATTCATCTATAGCATTACGAACCATGATGCATTCGATTGCTTTTAGTGCTGTCGTATCACTGAGATGATTTGTCTTAATCCTTACTCCCAAATCGTCATCATTCTTCTTCATTCTGTTGTACTCAACCTCGAATAAAATCCGATTGCATAATCCCGTCTCGTAGCAATCTACCAACTGAGGAAAGATACCATAGTTCTTGTAAATCAGTTTGAATCTTTCATGCGGATTTGCTTTTCCGTATGCTTCCACCAACTTTTCTTCTGTAATATACATATACGCACCTCCACTATATTTCTTGGAGGCTTGGCTTGCCGGCTTGCGTCACCTCTTGCTTACATATGTCATTCTACGGAATGCCATGTAAAAAGTAAGATAGCGAAGACCATACATAAGTATGGCGACACCATACTTATGTGTTTTAATGTTAGCTTTTTTATTGGTTAGGGGGTGAGATTTGCAATAACTCAAATTCCTACCCCCTATTATTGACTTTTGCCCCTTAAAATAGTATTGTTAAATGGAATTTATGCGATCGGAGGCTAAATACCTATGGAATATGAAATCAAGAAAGATTTATATAAGCGTGAAAAATATCTTAATAAGATCCGTGGCTTCTATCACGAAACAGAGATTATCAAAGTTTTAACCGGCGTCAGACGATGCGGAAAATCTTCTATCATGAACCTTATTGCCGGAGAACTGACCGAAAACGGTGTTAAGGCCGAGAATATTCTCTATTTTAACCTTGATAAAAAACCTTATGACACTGTAAGTACAACAGATGCCCTGGACAAACTGATCTCCGATAACAGCACCACAAAAGGTATCAAGTATCTTTTTATAGATGAGATTCAGAATGTTAAGGGATTTGAGCGGGTTATCAACTCCTGGAGAGAAGAGGGGGACTTCTCCATATTCATTACAGGGTCTAACTCTTATCTTCTTTCCGGTGAACTGGTCACAAAACTCACCGGGCGTTACATTGAATTCAATATCCTGCCGCTTACCTTTGATGAGTATCTCGAGATCAAAAAGTTCTTCGGAAAGCAGCTTTCCCCCGACGATATGACTGAATTACGCAACTATATCCTTGAGGGTGGGTTCCCGTATGTGGCAAAGCTGAATTCGATGAATGATAAGCGGCTTTACGTTCAAAACCTGATAAACGAGATCTATGAAAAAGATATCAGAAAGCGTATCCAGATTAGAAATCGGGCTACTTTCGAAGCCACAATGAAATACGTTATCAACAATTTCGGATCCACCACAAGCATTCAGAACATCACGGATGATATCATAAAGAAGGGCATAAAGATTAAGCGTGAGACGGTGAACCGCTATATCAATGCGCTTATAAGCGCAAAAATCCTTATACCATGTGACAGATTTGACATGAAGTCAAGAAAATCCATCATGGGGGAAAAAAAGTATTATCTGTCGGACTTATCCTTCTATTACGCACTGAACACCGACAATCGCATCAACTTCGGTCCAGTGCTGGAGAACATTGTATACACCTACGCTGCCGGCATGGACTATATGATAAGCGTCGGAAGGATTGGCAAGCTGGAGTGTGATTTTATACTCAGAGATAATGAAATGAACTATTCCTATGTTCAAGTCGCCTATACGATTCTCGAAAGCAAGGATACCGAGGACAGAGAGTACAGAGCATTGGAACAGGTTAAATGGGACAATTATCCCAAATATCTTCTTACCACCGACAGTCTGCTCCAGAAAAGAAACGGGATCATCCATGCGAATCTCGTTGACTTCATAAAGAACGGCCAACGCTTTTAGGGGGCAGAAATTACAAAAAGCACAAAACTTACCCCCCCCTAAAAGTGAAAAGTAAAGACTTATACCAGTGCCCTGATCTGCTTCAGCAGCATCTCCTGCACCTTCGGATCTGTAATCTTGGAAAACAGCCCTTCTAAGATAGTAGCAAAGATAATCTTTCCACTGTATCTGCTTCACTTAAAGGTGTGTTCATTTTCTGACACTTGCTTTGGGTGTGAACGATATATTTAAAACCATATCCATTCCTTCTGCAAGTCTCTGCAATAGTTTAATGGAAGGATTTCTTGTTCCGTTCTCCAGCTTGCTAATCTCTGTTTGGGCGATACCTGTTCTCTCAGCAAGTTCTTTCTGTGTCATATTCTGTGAGATGCGAGCGTCTATAATAGCACGGATCACATTCATTTCCGGTTGGATTTCCTCATATGCCTTGGCAAATTCCGGATCATTCATCTTTTTGGTTTTATACTCTTTAAGATTCATGTTAGCCCTCCTTATGGCGACTTAGCCAATCTGCACGCCGTTCTTTTGCCAGCTTAAGTTCTTTAGCCGGAGTTTTCTGCGTTTTCTTTACAAATCCGTTTGTCGCTACAATCTTCTTTCCTACATAAAAGAAATACATCACTCTTGTGATATTACTTCCTTGTTTACAACGAAGTTCAAAAATACCATCCTCAAGATGTTCCGAGTAGGGCATACGTAATTCTGTCCCCTTCTCTTCCAGTATTTCCATAAGTCCTACCAACTTTGCAGACATCTAGGAATCCAAGGAATCCAAAAACTCCGCTACTGGCTCCCTTCCGTCTTCGCTTGAGTAAAATTCAATTTCAAATGCCATTAAAATTCCTCTTCCCTGTAATCATTATATGAGATATATCTCAACCTGTCAATGCTTCACTTACCTATTAGATCACTACTTGCCGCATGATTCCTGCTCTATAACATCTGTCAGGGACAGGTGCTTATACAAGGTGTCACCGCTCATCAAAGCTCTTGCTTATCGCCATTTTGGATACATCAAGATACTCCGCCAATTTAGAGACGGTATCATGGTCATACCCTTCATATAATCCCAGGAGCAATATGCGTTGTGTCAAGAAAGAAATCTGATGAACCGACTTGAGTTCTCTTTGTTTCTTTCCCAAAAGTAGCCCCATAAGGCGACAGTCCCTCATCATCGATAGATTGCCGCCTTTTCGTTCCATAAAACGCTTTTCATATTCTTCATGCTCATTTTCGGTCACAGTTCATCCAACGCATCAACCAGCATCTTCTCATCACCTTCAAACATGTGTGAATAGTGTTTAAAGATTGTTTCCTGCGTGTCACCACTGGCAGACTCTACGATTGGAAGGGGAATCCCTTTTTTGATGAGGTTGCTGATATAGGTATGTCGAAAATCATGACAGCAATAATTCCTGATCCCTGTGGCTTTACAGGCTTTCTCGATCATCATTCGACATGCGCTGTGATCCCAGGTTATCACCCTTACGTCCGCAGATCCACCGCAATTCAAATGATCTGATCTTATTTCTTTAAACATATCTGCAACTTTTGTCGGAATGGGAACCCGCCTGTTTTTTCCGGTCTTCGTACCCTTAAGGATCCTATAGGCGGAGTTGTAGGATTTCGTGATATTTATTCGCATGTATATTTTATTTCCGTCCTTATATTCTTCAAAATCCTCATAGGTAAGCGCAATCGCCTCTCCTATTCTCATCCCGCTGTAATATAAAAGATTGACAAGAAAACGATACTTTGGATAATTATTCTGACCAAGTCTGTAAAATGCATTATCTCTGAAATAATTATCTATTTTTTCAAATTCTTCGGCTGTGATAATATTTCTTCGTACTCCAGTCTCAATACGAGGGTTATCCCAGAACCTCGTTGGATCTTCATTGATATATCGATTCTTGTATGAAAGACGAATGATCTTTCTCAGACATGCATTGATATTCCACACCGTTTCCTCCGAATAACCGTACTCTCGACACTTTGTTATCAACTTAAGATACTGCTCTTCCGTTATATCTTCAATTGCAAGATCCTGTGACCAGAATCTTTTGATCATATTGAACTGCTGCCTTGTATTACGTATGCTCACAACGCTGTACTTACCGGCAATTGCCTTATCTGTCCACAGTTCCATGGCCTGTTTTAGACTGTATCCTGCTTTTACAGCCTTCACCTTATCGCCTTTTAATTTTGCCAGTATATGTTTGGCTTCCGTATACGAATCGTTACCACAGATCCATTTTTGACGATGGATTTTCTTGTTTGAATACGGATCTGTCTCCGTATAATTGTATTTCACATCATATTTGCCCGTATTTAAATTTTTGTATATTCCGGGCTGTTTTGTTCTTTCTCTTAGTGTTTTTTTACTCAAAAAAAGACCTCCATTGTATATTTTTTTTAATATACGAATGTTAACATTAAAAATATACGATCAACATACGAATACTGCAAAAAAATATACAAAAAGGTCTTTTTGAAAATCTTAAATGCTTTAATTTACGCTGTTCACTGGTTCTGTGACTTCA